>Ga0180215_1000178_pt1 | contig 91244 bp, 86 predicted proteins | sample eDN3rd37CBELigBY_FD_128871 | JGI IMG/M metagenome (GOLD analysis project Ga0180215, IMG submission 128871) | Enriched backyard soil microbial communities from Emeryville, California, USA - eDNA 3rd pass 37_C BE-Lig BY (version 2) (version 2) | ecosystem: Environmental > Terrestrial > Soil >...
CGAGACCTTGCCTTGCGCCACGGGAAGCGGCACGGCGACCAGGTAGTAGTCGCCGGATTTGATGGCCCGGCCGTTCAGTTTCGCTTCGTCTCCGACCATGCTGAGGCCTGCCGAGAAGATCTTGGGGCGAGAACCGGTCGTCAGGGAGGCCAGGCTGGTGAGGATCGAGCCCTTGACCTGGATCGTGACCAGCGGGTCTTCCCAGGGCATGAGGTAGTAAAGCGAGCGCGAGCTCGTGACCTGTCCGAAGGCGCCGCCGTCATGGAAGTGCGTGCGCGGCACCAGGCTGACCTCGGCGCGGGTGGTCGCGCGCATGATGTTGGCGACCATCTGCATGGCGTCGTTTGCCGAGAGGATGCCGTCCAGGTCGGCGGCCTTCTCGTTGTCGCGCCTCCATGATTCCGAGATGTCGCGCCGCGCATCGAAGGTCAGGGTCACGATCTCGGGGGCCTTGGTCATGAGGTGCCAGGCGGGAATCTGATCCTCGTCGAGCCGCAGGAGATCGGGCTCGATCCGGGCGATCCGGTAGCGGCCCCCGGGGCCCTGATCGAGGGTTAGACGGGCTTTGCCCAGCATGGTGCCGTAGCCGCCGGCGTGCAGGGCGCGTTTCCCGTCGATACCGGCGACCTGGTGGACGGCGATTTCCTTGGGGTCGGTGCTGTTGAAGCCGCCGACGACCAGGTCGATGCCGGAGTCGGCCGCGAGCAGGGGCATTTCCTGGTCGAGGCTGAGGTGGGTGAGGGCGACGATCAGGTCGGCTTGGTCTTGCTCCTTGATGATCTTGACCCATTTCGTCGCCGCTTCGAGCGGGTTCTGGAAGGTCAGGAGGTCGGCCTCGTCGAGGTTCAGGTAGTCGCGCGAGCGGGCGTCGGTCAAGCCCAGGACGGCGATTTTGACGCCGTCGCGCTCGAAGATCGCGTAGGGTTTGGCGAGCGGTTTGCCGGTCTTCTTTTCGAGGACGTTGGCGAGGACGACGGGGAACTTGGCCTCCTGGATGCGGGCCTTCAGGGCGTCGATGCCGTAGGAGAAGTCGTGGTTGGAAGGCAGCCAGGCATCGTAGCCCATGCGGTTGAGGGCCTCGACGATGGCCTTGCCCTGGGTATGCGCGCTGGTGGCGCCGGGGCCCAGGATGTTCCCCGCGCTCAAGAGGAGGGTGGGGACGCCGGCCTCGCGGGCCTGGACGATCGCGACGGCCTGACGCGGCAGGCCCCCGATGGTCCGGGGCAGGGCCGAGTAGGGATCGATCGTGACCGGCTCGAAGATGCCCAGGGTGTCGTTGGTATGGAGGATCTGGACGCTCTTGGGGCGAGGGACGATGACGGCTTCCAGGGGCGGGGGCTCGATGGTGAGCGAGACGCTCGCCGGGAGCGTGCTCTCGGTGGCCGGCAGGGTGAGTGAAGCGCTCGCCGCCGGGACCGGCACGGATTCCGTGGCGGAATCGCTCGCCTTTGTGGCGAGCTCGCTGGCAGCCGCCACCTGGCCGAAGGCCAAGGCGCCGAGGACGAGAAGGGTTCCGAGAGAAAGGCCGCGCATCTCAGGCTCTGGGGCTACCGGACGCCTAGGACATGCATAGTTCGTGCTCGAGCTGGCTCATGCGCACCTCGAGGCCGACCATGCGCGTGCGCAGTTCCGCCGAGAGCCCCTTGATGTCGGGGTTCGAGCCGTAGAGGGCGAAGAGCTCCTGGTGAAGCTTTTCTTGTTCGAGCATCTTCGCCTTGAAGGTGGCGTAGGTGAATTTGTCCAGGCGGCCTTCGCCGTATCGCGGGTAGGTGTCGTTGCAGTAGCGCACGTATTCCTGGCGGATGTCGCGAAGGGTCAGGGGGGCTTGGGGTTCGAGTGCGTGGTCCATGCTTACCTCTTGCGGCGGGAGCGGGCGATTTTGGCGGTCAGCTCGGGGACCACCAGGTTCTCGTATTCGGTGAGGTACTCGATCTCCTTGAGGGAGCCTCCGACCTTGGTCGTGGGGGAGTACTCCTCGGGGATCGCGTCCCAGTCGGGGATCAGCAAGAGCTTGGTGATCTTGCCTTCATCGAGTAGCCCCTTGTAAATGGTTCTCCGGCCGTCCCCGAAGACGGGCTCGAGGTAGGGGGTCTTGAGGACGGTGCGCTTCCAGACGGAGGCGATCATCTTGGTGAAGCCCTGCGGCTTGACGATGCGCTTCTGGGCGTCCTGCTCATGCTTGGCCTGCCAGGCCTCCATCTCCTCGGGGTCCGTGAAGGCCGTTTCGCGGGATTCGCTGAGGATGAAGCGGCGCCCTTCGGGAGTCTTCATGACCACGAAGCTGGTCTTGGGCAGGTAGCCGAGCGAGTGGTCGGAGCCGGGATCGGCTGCGAGGAAGGTGTCGGTGAACGTCACTTCCTTGCCGATATGATCCTCCCAGATTTCGAAGGTATACCCGGGAGCCGCGCCACGGGCCGCAAGGCCGCCGGTCCGCTTCAAGCCGGGGATCTTCGAGAGTACTCCGTCCAGCGGATCGCCAGGTTTGGCATGAGCCGGGGGGACGAGGACTCCCAAGAGGAGCGTCAGCAGCAGTAGCGAGCGAATCATGGCGATTTTTTCCTCTGAAATGGCGTCACGACGCACCTTAAAAGCTTACCAGACCTCGACTCGACTGCATAGGATCACCAAGTGTACGCAAGTTTATCGGTCTTTTAATCTACACTTAACACCACACGCTTCGAAGGCCCCCGTCGATCGATTTCGGGGCCATGGCAAATAGAAGGAGAGTCGATGCGCGTTTCACTTGGACAGCGCCTGGCGCTGGCGGGGATCATGGCCTTTTCGCTGACGGCCTGCGGCGTTCCGGCGACCAGCCTCACCCCTGCCGATTCCGGGACCTTCGCGGTGCAGAGCGACGAGCATCCCTGGCGAATCAGCACGGGAAATCGGGTCACTCCGCTGATCGATCGCGCGGAGGTCTTCCCGGCGGTGCTCGACGCCATTCGCAGCGCCAAGCGCACGGTTCAAGTCGAGTGCTTCCTCCTGGGCGGCAAGGTCGGGCGGGAGATCGCCGAGGCCCTGGTCGAGCGCAAGAAGGCGGGCGTCGAGGTTCAGTTGGTGCTGGATCCCAAGCTCGGCGGCATCGGCTCCGAGAAGAAGGACATGCAGGAGGTCGCGGCTTACCTCAAGGCCAACGGCATCCAGTACCGCACGTTCCCGATCAACCTGCTTCCCGCGGGTCCCCGCTGGCTTGGCCGCGCGAATACCCTGGCCCATGCCAAGCTGGTCGCCATCGACGGCAAGGTCGCCATCGTGGGCGGCATGAACTTCTCGGACGGCGGCGCCGACGGCCACGACTTCATGGCCCGCATCGAAGGCCCCGCGGCGCTCCACGTCTCGGAGATGATCAACGAGGACTTCACGGCGGCCGGCGGCCCCGAGCTTCAGACCTACCTCAGTCCCGAGGCGGTGACGGGCGCCAAGGTGGCCTTGGCCGAGGTCGGCCCCAAGCGCCGCAACATCCGCTCGCTGATGGTCACCCAGTTCAACCAGGCCAAGCGCTCCATCGCCGTCGAGGCGCTCTTCCTGGATCATGCCGAGGTCATCCAGGCCTTGATCCGGGCACATCAGCGGGGCGTGAAGGTCCGGGTCCTCCTGGACGGAGATTCGATTCGCCGCTTTGCGCCCAAGCTGCCTTTCCTCGACAGGCTGCCGCTCGATGCGCTCGGCAACCTGGGCGCGATCGCCGACCTCAACGCCGCCGGCGTCCCGGTCCGCGTCTACGTGCCCCATGGCGAGTTCGAGTACCTGCACGCCAAGCTCGCCATGATCGACGATCAGGTGACCCTGGTGGGCTCGGCCAACTTCACGTTCCAGGCCACCATGCGCAACCGCGAGGTCATGCTGGCGGTCGACGACGCGTCGAGCACGCGTGCCTTCATGCGCGCCTTCGAGACGGACTGGGCCAACCACAGCAAGCAGATGGTGAACCTCTCGCGCTTCCAGAAGGCGATCGCCGCCCTTCTCGACAAGGTCCGCGAGGGTGCCTACGATCCGCCGAAGGCCCTCGAAGAGGACGCCCTGGCCATCTGATCGGCGTGAGCCACGCGATTCCGGGTATAGAGGGAGCATGCGCTCCCTCTTTCTCGCGTTCTCCCTGATTGTTTCGCTGACGCTTCCGGCCGTGGCGCAGGCTCCAGGCCAGGATCCGGCCCGGATGCCGCTTGCCGACGACGGCGAGCTGACGGCCCTGCAAGAGGCCGTCTCGCGGACCCGCGCCTACCTCGCGGGCATGTCGCGAGCGACGCTTCCCCTGGGGGAGCGGCAGGTGTCGCGTGCGCATGCGCTCCGAAGCGCCGAGCGCTTCTCGGAGCTTCTTGCTCGGCACGGCTTGACGCCGGGCTTCTACGAGGCCCTCCAGGCCGAATTCGACTGGATCTCCGTGGCCGGCCAGGACGGCCAGGGCAAAGTTCACGTCACGGGCTATTACTTGCCCATGCTGGAGGCCCGCCTGAAGCCGGATTCCCGCTTTCGCTTCCCGCTCTACGGCGTGCCCAAGGACTTGCAACGGGTGAACCTCGGAGCCTTTCATTCGCGCTTCGAGGGAGAGGCGATCGTCGCCCGCGTCGAGGGCGGCAAGGTGCTTCCGTACTTCAGCCGAAGCGAGATCGACGATCGTCTCGCCTTGTCGGGCAAGGGGCTCGAACTGGCCTGGGTGGACGACGAGATGGCTCGTTACTCGTTGATGGTCCAGGGGTCGGGGCTTTTGCGCTTCGAGGACGGCCGGATCGTCAACATCAACTACGCGGCCGCCAACGGCCATGCCTACAAGAGCCTGGGCAAGGCCTTGATCGCAGACGGGAAGATCCCCGCCGAGAAGATTTCCATGCCGGCCATCGAGGCGTACTTCCGGGAGCGGCCCCAAGAGCTTCGGGAGTACCTGAACCGCAACCCCAGCTACGTCTTCTTCAAGCTGGCTCCAGAAGGGCCCTACGGCTCGGACGGGATCGCGCTGGTGCCGGGTCGGGCGATCGCCACCGACAAGCGTCTCTTCGGCTCCGGCCTGATCGGTTACCTCACTTATCCGCGGGCCCGCTTCGCTCCCGACGGCAAGGTCGAGGCCTGGGAGGCGGGAAGCCGCTTCGTGATGGATCAAGACACCGGTGGGGCGATCAAGGGGCCCGGACGGGTGGACGTCTACTGGGGAGGCGGCAAGGAGGCCGCGCTGCGAGCCGGAACCCTGAACGGCGATGCCCGGCTCTGGTACCTCCTGCTAAAAGAAGCGCCCCGACCCTAGAAAGCGCCTGCGGCTTCTGTAGGATCGGGGCGACTTCGTCGGACGGCGCTCAGGGGTTCCCCCGGCGGGATTCTCCTTCGTATTCTTTTCTCAGGAGCAGTTCGAGCTTTTCGCGGTTGCGATCGGTCGACATGGTAGTGATGCCCATGAGCAGGTGCAGGGGCATGATGTTATGGGCCACGACGTTCTCTTCTTCGTCATAGGCGTCGAACTCCACGTAGTCCTCGCCGACCCGGGTCACCTTCGCTAGGTAGTAATTGTTGGATGGGGCGAAGTAGAGCTCGATCAGGTTGCCGTCATCCAGGAGTCTCTTCAAGCGCTCACGGATCGTCATCGGATACCTCCTTCTCGAGGGCGCCGCCTCGCGGCGAGGGGTATTATTCCCGGATTTCCCGTCCTCTATCCAATAGCCCGTGCGCTCCTGCGCCTGCCTGCCCTCTTTTGCCCCCTTTCGTCATGCGACGCGACGCGGCGTCGCGTGTCTTGCAGGAGTTGAAGGCGCGGGTGGCGAGGCCTATAGTGGGGCATGCCGAGGAAAGGAGGTCGGGGATGAAATCGACTGCTCATCAGCTTCAGCAGCGGGTCTTGGACCGCCTGGGGCCGGGGCCGGGGCCCGAAACCTTCGTGGTCGAGGAGATGGCTCCCGGGATCTACGCCTGGCACCTGGAAGCCGAAGGGGAGATCCTTTCTCCGCTTCAGGCGCCCATGCCCTGGAAGGCCTACGCCAAGAAGGCCGTCGAGGTCCTGAAGAAACCTGCGGCCGGGCCGGTGGTCTGGGACGCGGAGGCGGAGCGCTGACGCCAATCTTCAACGCGTTTTAGCTGAGGTTTAACCTCTTCTTGGTCCGCTTCGAGCCGGATCCGAGCGATAACCTTTGAAAGGGAGTTTCCAGCAGCCCATGGAAGCTTCCGGACGGAGGAGGATCCCTTGAAGCCGCAATTCCTGAGCAACCTACTGCTCGCCGTCGTGATGGCCTTCACGACGGGCTGCGGCGTGATGGCTCCCAGCGTCTCCGATCGCTCGCTCGGCCAGCACCAGATCCAGCAGGCCAACCTCAAGGGGGCTGCCAGCCCGCGCGCCGTCATCGAGTTCCGTCCCGGAGCCGCCGGCCGCGGCCTTTCCGAGTTGATGGCCAAGCATGGCGTCAAGTCCGTGAACTCGATTCCCCAATTGGGCATGAGCGTCGTCTCCCTGCCCCGGGGCAAGGACCGCGCGGGCCTCTTGAAGACGCTCGCTGCTCACCCCGACGTGGCCACCGTCGAGGCCGACGCCCGGGTGCGCGCCTCCTACGTTCCCAACGATCCTCAGCACCGCAGCCAGTACGGCAACAACGCCCTGCGCCTTCCCCAGGCCTGGGACGTCGCCCGGGGCAAGGGCGTGACCGTCGCGGTCATCGATACCGGCGTGGACCTCGGGCATCCGGACCTCCGCGAGAACCTCGTCGGGGGCATCTCCTTCGTCAACCAGGTCGAGGTCGAGGACTGGGACAACCCCGGTCAGACCCTCGTGGAGCCCTTCCCCAACAAGGGCCCGATGGACGATCACGGTCATGGCACGCACGTGGCGGGCACCATCGCGGCGGCCATGAACGGGCTCGGAGTGGTGGGCGCCGCTCCCAACGCCAAGATCATGCCGATCAAGGTCCTGAGCTACACCCGCAGCGGCTTCGGTTCCGACGTGGCCTCCGGCATCGTCTGGGCGGTCGAGCACGGCGCCAACGTCATCAACCTCAGCCTCGGCGTCTACGGCGGGTCGAAGCCCGTCGAGCGCGCCGTCCGCTACGCGCTCGCCAAGGGCGTGGTGGTGGTCGCGGCGATGGGCAACGACCGCGAGGACTCCTACCTGGAATACGGCATCCATCCCAGCTACCCCGCGGCCCTGCCCGGAGTGATCGCAGTCGGGGCGACCGACGATCGCGACCAGGTGGCCAGCTTCTCGAACGCCGGCAAGTGGATCTCGGTCTCGGCTCCCGGCGTGGACATCCTCTCCACCACCCCCACCTACGAGGTCTCCGACCCGCTTCCCTACGAGTACGGCACGATGAGCGGAACGTCCATGGCGACGCCTTACGTCTCGGGTGTGGCGGCTCTGCTCCTGAGCCTCTACCCGAACATGACTCCCGCGCAGGTGAAGGCTCGTCTGGAGTCGACCGCCGACGACGTCGGAATGGCGGGCTTCGACGTTTACACCGGCCACGGGCGCATCAACGCGGCGCGGGCCCTCGGTTTGAAGTAACTCAGGCTTTCTCAAAACTTAAGCGGAGCATAAGAAGACTCCGCCCCTTCCCCCGGGATAAGCCTCATGGCAAACGCGCCATGCGCGGCAATCAAGCCAGGGGGATGCCATGATTCAACGAGCGATGGTTTCAACGATGCGACAGCCGATTCGCCAGCAGGCGGGTCAGCACCTTGTCCGGGCGGCTGCGACGGCGCCTAGCGTCGCGAAGGCGGCCCAGGAGGCCGGCCAGCAGTTGGCGTCCGTGTCGCGCTTGGCCGCTCCGACCGAATCCCTCTGGTACCGCCTCAAGAAGACCGTCATCGAGTTCTTCTCGACCATCGACATCGGGTCGCGCAAGACCCACGCCGTGACCTCCGACATGGCCCAGCGGGTCCTTCCCCAGATGCAGCCCGGAGACATCTTGCTGCGCCGCACCGACGGCAGCTCGGGTAACCTCTTCATCCCCAGCTGGTGGAAGCACGCCGGCGTCTACGTCGGCGAGGGACAGGTCGTCGACGCGGTCTTCAAGGGCATCGGAAAGGACTCCTTAGAAGCCTTCATGACCGGCGGCGATTCCATCATGATCGTGAGGCCGAAGAGCCTGAGCGACAAGCAACGTCAGGCGATCGCCGACTACGCCAAGAGCCAGGTCGGCAAACCCTACGACTTCGATTTCGACTTCCTCGACGAGGCCCGACAGTCCTGCACCGAGCTCGCCAACCACGCCGTCAAGGCCGGCGCCGGCCAGGAGCTGGTCGAGCGAAACTGGTTCGGAGCCGTGACCGGAGACGGCTTCAAAAACTCCAACTTCGACCTCATCTGGTCGAACGTTCCCGACAAGGCCGCCTTCTAGACTCCGTCGCCCTTCTTCAAAACGAACGCCGGGCCCGATGGCCCGGCGTTCGTTTTAGCCTGCTTACTTTGATAGCGTCACGGAGTCGAAGGGCTTGCCGTCCTTGTCGATGGCCGTCAGCGTCAGGCTTTTGCCGTCCATTTCCGCGCCGATGTAATGGTAAAGGTCCCGGTAGATCGAGGGCTTGTCGGCATCTTGCTTCTTTTGCCTGCCGGGCCGCAGCCAGGCTCCGCCTCCGCCGGTCACGACGAAGTGCACGCCCTCTTCGGGCTCGAGGAAGCGCTCGTAGTTATGCTCATGGCCGCTGATGTAGAGATCCACTCCGTGACGCTTGAACAGGGGAAGCGCGCGGTTGCGCAGGAACGGCTTGCCGCCGTCGGCTCCATTGGAGTAGATCGGGTGGTGACCGAACGCGATCTTCCAGGTCGCCGTCGAGCGCGACAGCGCCTTTTCCAGCCATTCCACCTGGGGCGAGCCGGGCTTCAGGAAGTCCCGATCCGTCGTGTCGAGGGCGAAGAACTCCGCTTGCCCCCAGCGGAAGGAATAGTACCGCTCGGTGCCCGACTCCTCGGAGGGAAGCTCGAAGGCCCGCAGGTAAGCCGCGCCCTTCTCGGATCGGACGTCATGGTTGCCGATCACCGGATACAGCGGGGAGTTGGCGATGATCTCCTGGAAGGGCTTGAAGAAGCGCTGCGGATACAGCCGCTCCTCGCCGTCATCGTAAACCACGTCCCCGACATGGAGGACGAAGTCCGGCCGGTACGCGGTCATCTGAGCGGCCACGGCCCGCTGGTTGGCATTGCCCGAGCCCGTGTCGCCGACCACGATGAAGCGCGCCTTTCCGGCCCCCTGGGGAGCCGTTCGGAACGTGCCCTTGCCGTGACCCGGCACTTCGTAAGACACGAGCGAGCCTGGCGTTAGCCCGCTCACGGCCACCTGATGATGGGTCGTCCGGGTTCCGGGGCGATGCTCGCGCCCCCCGACCATGACCACGGTCTCGCGGGCGTCGGGCGTGCGCCACATGATCACGGCCGAGGTGGCCGTGACGTTCTGGACGTACGGGGCGACCACCTGAACCGCTTGGGCCGCCGGAGCTCCCGGGGTCGCCGGCGCCGCCGGGGTCGCGGCATGGGCGCCCAGGAGGAAAGGCCCCGGGAGCGAGAGCGTGAGGGCCGCAGCCACGAAACGGGAAATCGAGCGAGCCTTCGGCAAGGGAAACACCTCCTGACGTCGTTGGAAACCACCCGATTGTTCCCCGTCGCCTCCCCCCCCAAACCCATCGGAAGGGACGGCGCACGGAGGCACGGGCCGCAGACCTCGCTTGACGGGCTGCCCCTCCGTCCCGGACAATTGTAGGACCCTAGCCAACTCTGGCTTTCCGGCGCGCCGTGGGCCTTTGACCCTATCCATGCGCCCATTGTCCCGTTTTCAGGGTCTGCAGAATCGAGGTGAACTCCCCATGACCCTAACTCAGCTACTCCTGAGCCTCGTGTTCATCTACGTCGCCGCGAAGGTGGGCGCCGAGATCGCCGCGCGCCTGGGCCAACCCCCGGTGCTGGGCGAACTCGTCGGCGGTATCGTCATCGGCACGACCGGCTTCAAGCTCATCGACCCCCAGGCCGAGATCATTCACTTGCTCGCCGAACTCGGCGTCCTCATCTTGCTCTTCGAGGTGGGCCTCGAAACCAAGCTCAGCGACCTGACCAAGGTTGGTAAGCAAGCAGTCTTCGTCGCGCTCATCGGCGTGGTCGCCCCCATTCTCTTGGGCATGGGGCTGGGGCACCTTTTCGGCCTTGGCACCGTCCCCTCTCTGCTGATCGGCGCGGCGCTTTCCGCGACCAGCATCGGCATCTCGGCGCGCGTCCTCAGCGACCAGGGTGCCTTGACCAGCGTGGCGGGCGCGATCATCCTCGGGGCGGCCGTCATCGACGACGTCACCGGCGTGGCCCTTCTGGCCGTCGTCAGCAAGGTCGCGGAGATCGGTTCGGTGAACTTCTCCGACGTCGCCCTCGCCTCGGGAGCCTCGGTCGGTTTCGTCGTCGCGACGCTGCTCCTGGGCAAGCACATCGCCTTTTGGCTCCTCAAGCTGGTTTCCTTCCTGCGGAGCCGCGGCATCCTCTTGGTCTCGTTCCTGACCTTCGCCTTCTTCCTGGCCTACCTGGCCCAGGTCGTCGGCTCGGCGGCGTTGATCGGCGCCTTCGCCGCGGGCTTGCTCCTGGAAGAGACCGAGCACAAGCACACGCTCGAGACCCAGCTTCGTCCGGTCGCGGACATCTTCACGCCGATCTTCTTCGTGAGCGTCGGAGCGTCGGTGAACCTCTTCGCGCTGAACCCCTTCGACCCCGCAACCCGCGGCATGCTTCTCTTCGCCGTCCTGCTCACCGCGGTCGCCGTCGTGAGCAAGCTCGTGGCGGGATTCGGTGTCAACCCCAAGGAAGCGAGCCGCATGGTCGTCGGCGTGGGCATGCTGGCCCGCGGCGAGGTCGGGCTGATCTTCGCCGGAGTCGGCTTGACGTCGGGGGTCCTCAACCCGGGCCTTTACGCGGCCCTGGTCACCGCGGTCATGGTGACCACCCTCATGGCTCCGCCCTGGCTGCGCAACCTTCTCGAGAAGGCTCAGCCGACCCCTGCGACCTAGTGCGCATCCGCTCGCCCTGGCCATTCCCGCCGGGGCGAGCGGCACTCCGTCCCCCTGCCTGCTAGAATAGATGAGATGATAGCCGAGCTTTACACGCACCATCCTGCCCTGGCCCTCGTCTTGACCACGGCGCTGGTATTGGCCGTCGGCGTTCTCGCGCTTACGGCGGCCAATCGCTTCGCCGTCCCCGCCATCCTCTTGCTCCTGAGCGCGGGCATCGTCCTAGGCCCCGAAGTGCTCGGCCTCGTTCACCCCGAGTACTACGGCACGGGCTTGCGGGCCATCGTCTCGATTTCGGTCGCGATCATCGTCTTCGAAGGCGCAATGCTGATCGACGTCCGACAGCTCCGCCACTCGTCACGCTCCGTCCTGGGCCTGATCACGGTCGGGGCCGGCGTCACCTTCGTCGGTGCCGCCCTCGTCGCGCATTTCTTGCTGGGGATTCCCCCCAAGATCGCGGCCTTGTTCGGGGCCATCGTGAGCGTCACCGGGCCCACGGTCATCGCCCCCATCCTCAAGCGCCTGCCCCTCACGCACCGCCTGAAGACCACCCTCGAGGCCGAAAGCGTCCTCGTCGACGCGGTGGGCGTGCTTTTGACCGCAGCGGTCTTCAGCTACATCACCGCCTCCAACCTGGGGGTCGCGGGCGGCCTCTGGCAACTGGTCAGCAACCTCGCCATCGGCTCCCTCGTGGGACTCGTGGCGGTCCTGGGCTTGGCCTTCGCCTTGAAGCGCAACCGCATCCTACCCTCGGAGCATGTTCGCCTGATGGTCCTGGCCGCGACCTTGCTGGCGTATTCCGTCGCCGAAGCCCTGGCGCGCGAATCCGGAATCGCCGCCGTCGCCGTGGCCGGCCTGATCGCCGGGTCCATCAAGCTCCCCTACGAGGAGACCATCATTCAGTTCAAGAGCGACCTCGTGCAGATGGCGCTCTGCCTGGTCTTCATCTTGCTCGCGGCCAGCATGGATCTTGACAGCCTCGTCGCCCTCGGCTGGCAGGGACCCGTCGTGGTCCTCCTGCTCATGGTCGTCATCCGTCCCTTGGCCGTAACCCTCGCCACCTGGGGCACCGACCTCAGTTGGCCCGAGCGCGGCTTTATCGCCTGGATGGGCCCCCGCGGCATCGTGGCCGCCTCGATGGCCACCCTCATGTCCCTCGAATTGAAAGCCTGGGGCATCCAGGGAGGAGAGGTCATCGGGCCGCTGGTCTTCCTCACCGTTATCCTCACCGTCTTGATCGAAGGGAGTGGCGCCGGCTGGGTCGCCCGCCGGCTGAACGTCATGCCGAAGAAGATTCTGATCGTGGGCGCCGACGAGATCGCCCTCAAGCTCGCCAAGCAACTCGTTCGCGAAGGAGAGTCGGTCACCGTGGTCGACCGGGACGCCGAGGCGATCCGCTCGGCGATCTCCATGGGCCTCAACGCCGTCCAAGGCGACGCCGCGGAGGCCTCCACGCTCGCCAAGGTCGGCGCCGGCTGGTGCTCGGCCCTGGTGGCGGCGACCCAGAGCGACAAGTCGAACCTGCTCGTCTGCCAGAACGCCATGGCCAAGTACCCCGAACTTCGCTTGATTGCTCGGGTCAACGAGTCCAAGAACGCCGAGGGCTTCCAGAAGGCCGGCATCGAGGTCCTCTCGCTCAGCGATGCGGCCGCCATGACCTTGTCGACCCTGGTGTCCCGCCCGATGGTCCTCCCCCTCCTGCGGGCCTCGGAGTTCGGAGACGTCATCGTGGAGGTCAAGGTCGGAAACGCCCGCATCGCCAAGCAGCCTCTGGCCTCCCTGGGCCTGCCCAAGGAATGCCTCATCGCCCTCCTGAAACGGGGCCGTCAGGTCATCATCCCGGACGGCAAGACCACGATCGACGTTGGCGACACGGTCACCTTGATCGGCCTCAAGGCGGCCGTGGATCAGACCCGGACCCTGCTGGAAAGCGATATCTGACCGAGGAGGTTCCATGGACCTGGATCGCCTTCGCACCTTCGCGCTGGCCGCCGAGGAGCTCAACTTCACGCAAACGGCGCGCATGCTTCACCTGTCGCAGCCGGCCGTGAGCCAGCAGATCCGCGAACTCGAGGATTCTCTCGGCGTCGCGCTCTTCGAGCGGCGAGGCCGGGGGCTCGCCCTCACGCCCGCCGGCGAGCGACTCAAACCCCTGGCCACGACCCTCTTGAAGGATGCCGAGAACCTCAAAGAGGCCCTCGGAGAGTTTCGCGGAGTACCGCAGGGAGTCTTACGGATCGGTGCCGGCACCACGCTTGGCATCTACCTCCTGCCCTACGCCCTTGGCACGTTCTCCCGCGCGTTTCCCGCCGTCCGCGCAAGCTTGCGGATTGCCGAGACCGACGGCCTCTTGCGGGCCATGCGCGACGGCGAGATCGACCTTGCCCTGGTCGAGGAGGACCTCTCCCCGGGCCGGATCTTCGGCTGGGAGAAGGTGCCCTTGCTCGACGATGAGCTGGTCCTGATCGCGGCGGCCGATCACCCCTGGGCCTCCCGGGGGCTGGTCTCCCTCTCCGAACTGGAAGGTCAGGCCTTCATCATGCGTCAGCCGGAATCCTCGGCGCGGCAACTGATCCAGGATCGCCTCGCCGAGGCTGGCTTCGATCCCCTTCGTCTGGCCGTCCGCTTCGAGCTGGGCCATACCGAGGGCATCAAGCGCTCGGTCATGGCGGGCCTCGGGCTTGGCTTCGTGTCGCGCTACGCGATCGCCGACGAACTGCGCGCCGGCACCCTGGTCGAGGTTCGCATCCAGGACTTCGGAATCGGCCGGACGCTTTGGCTGATTCGCCCGAGCGAAGAGAAGCTCCCTGCCCATTCCCAGCGCTTCTGCGACGTTCTGAAAGGTGCCGACTGGCTGCCTCCTCACCTCAGGAACCTGCGCTGAGCCCCTGAGACCGAAACCCGACATGCTAGAATGAGCCGCATGAAGACGACGGAAACGCCCCAACCCATGATGCCTCCCGCCGCGGCCCCGGAGCTGCCTGCTCCTCCGGCGATGGAAGGCCCGATCTTTCACTTCAACCGAGACCGCGACGCGATCGTCGACGAGGTGGTCTCCCGCGAGCTCGCACGGGTCGGCGGCTCCGTCGACGCGCTCGAGCTGGTCCTCAACGACGCCGCTTACTCGGAGTTGACGCGACTCGAGAAGGCCGGCGGCCGACCGGGACCCGATCTCCAGTTCTGGAGGGAGCTTCACCGGACGCTCGGCGGCAAGCCCGTGGCCGAGAAGGAAGCCCTCTACCGCCGCCTGGCCACCGGGTACGCCCGCGACATCGTCGGCAACTTCGACCTGAAGGCTTATCGCTTCGCCACCTCGGTCGTTCCCATGGGCCTCTCGTTGATCATGCGCCCGCAAGGCACGTCCCGCCGCTTCGTCAACATGAACTCGACCTTGACCGAGCGCATCCGGGTGCAAGGCCACCTGTCGACGCTTCAAGCCCTGGCTCGGAAGGGGACCGTCATCCTCGTGCCGACCCATTCCTCGAACCTCGACTCGATCGTGATCGGCTGGGCCATCCACCACCTCGGTCTGCCTCCGTTCACGTACGGCGCGGGCAAGAACCTCTTCACCAACCCGATCCTCTCGTACTTCATGCGCAACCTCGGCGCGTACCGGGTCGATCGCCGCCTCACGCACGGCCTCTACAAGGACGTCCTCAAGACCTACTCGACGGTCCTCCTCGAACGCGGCTACCACTCGCTCTTCTTCCCGGGAGGAGGGCGCTGCCGCTCGGGAGCCATCGAGCAGAAGCTCAAGCTGGGCTTGCTCGGCACGGGCCTTTCGGCCTACATCAACAACCTCCAGCGCGGCAAGGACGATCCCAACGTCTACATCGTCCCTTGCACCCTCAACTATCCCTTGGTCCTCGAGGCCGCGACCCTCATCGACGATCAGCTTCAGCAAGTCGGCCGCTCGCGCTACATCATCGAGGACGACGAGTTCTCCCACGCGACCCTGGTCGGCCGCTTCATCAAGCAGGTCCTGAGCATGGACGTCTCGGTCGTCATTCAGGTCGGCGAACCGCTGGATCCCTTCGGCAACCGGGTCGGCCCGGATGGCCGCTCGTACGACAAGCGCGGCCGCGAAATCGACCTGCGCAAGTACGTCGAGGTCCATGGCGTGCCGCAGCACCAGGCCCAGCGCGACCAGCAGTACACCAAGGAACTGGGAGCGGCGATCGCCGACGCCTACAAGCGCAACAACGTGATCCTGCCGTCCCACCTCGTGGCCTTCACGCTCTTCCAGATCTTGAAACGACGTCACCCCAAGCGCGATCTCTTCAAGCTGCTGCGCCTCACACCCGAGGACTCCGCAGTGGCGTTGTCCGAGTTCTACCAGCAACTCGACGTGCTGCGTCAGGAGCTGCTCATGATGAGCGAGCAGGGCCGAATCATGGTCTCCGGAGTCGTGAGGAAGGGGCCCGCCGAAGCCATCACGGCCAACGCCCTGCGGTCGTTCGGGATGTTCCACGCCCTCCCCCCGCTGAGCCGCAACGACGGGGAACTCTCGGCAGGGGACATGAAGTTGCTCTTGTTCTATCAGAATCGCCTCTCGGGCTACGGCCTCGAGGCGCTCTTCGCGGAGGAGGTTCAGGCATGACGGTCTTGGAAGCGACCGGACGCCCCCGGGTGGGCGTCGTCGGTGGGGGATCCTGGGGCACGGTGCTCGCGCACCTCGCCGCGTCCAACGGCTTCCCCGTCACCCTCTGGATGCGCGACGACGAGGCGGTTGCCGCCCTCAACGCCACCCGCCGCAACGCGAAGTACCTTCCCGACCTCGACCTGCATCCGGGCCTCACGGCGACCACCGACCTGGCCTCGCTGGGGACGCATTGCGGTGTGATCCTCGTCGTGGTGCCCTCCCACGCGCTTCGCGAGACCATGGCCGTCCTCGGCGACACGCTTGACGGCAGCCATATCCTGATCCACGCCATCAAGGGCATCGAGCCCGATTCCTTCATGCGCATGAGCCAGATCCTGCTCGAAGAGACCTGCTGCAAAAAGGTCGGCGTCCTCTCGGGCCCCAACCTGGCCAAGGAAGTGGCCCTGGGGCATCCCAGCGCGACCGTGATCGCCTCGGGCTACCAGGAGGTGATCTCGGCGGGCTCGGAGATCCTGAGGTCCAAGGCCTTCCGGGTCTACGGCAACCCCGACGTGGTCGGGACCGAGATCGGCGGAAGCCTCAAGAACATCATGGCGATCGCCTCCGGCATGGCCGACGGCCTCGGCTTCGGCGACAATACCAAGGCCCTTCTCTTGACGCGCGGCCTCGCCGAGATCATGCGCCTCGGGGTCGGCTTCGGCGCGGATCCCATGACCTTCAGCGGCCTCTCGGGCATCGGGGATCTGATGGCCACCTGCTTCAGCCCCTTGTCGCGAAACTACCAGGTCGGCAACCGTCTCGCCAAGGGCGAGAGCCTCGAGGCCATCCAGGCCGACATGCGCCAGGTCGCCGAGGGCGTCAGGACCACCCGGACCGTCGCGCGATACGCCCGGACGAACGGCATCTACATGCCCATCACCGAGGGCATCTACCGGATCGTCTACGAGGGAGCGACGCCCAAGGAGGCCCTTTCGGGCCTGCTCGACGTTTCGCGCAATCCCTACGAGGGCGATGCCGCAAAGCGTGCCGCCGGAGTCCCGTAACCGTCTGGCCTTCGGGGTTTCCCGAAGATCCGTCTCGTCGGTGAGGGATGCCCGGAGAACAGGATCCGTGGTATCCTCATATGTCCCCCGTTCGTCCCGCCCTAGCGGCCACGCGGCTGCGACGTCCATCGGAAGAGCCTCATGCTGACTCACCCACAGTTCGATCCGGTCGCCCTCCGAATTCCCTTCGACGGGCAGCCCCTGCAGTTGCCGTTCTCCCTGCCTCTGATCGGCGATACCTTTGGGCCGCTGGCCATTCACTGGTACGGCCTGATGTACGGCCTCGCCTTCATCATCGGCTATTTCGTGGTCAAGGCCCTGGCCCGTCGCCGCGAGATGGGACTCACCGACTCCGACGTCATGGACTTCGTCACCTACATCGTCCTCGGCGTGGTCCTGGGCGGCCGCCTCGGCTACATCCTCTTTTACGGGCTTTCCAGCTACCTCCAGAACCCCGCCGAGATCCTGGCGGTCTGGAAGGGCGGCATGAGCTTTCACGGCGGCGCCATCGGTGCGATCCTCGCAGGCTGGCTCTTCTGCCGCAAGCAAAAGATCAGCTTCTGGCAGATGGCCGATATCACCGTGGTGACCGTGCCCATCGGCCTCGGCCTGGGACGCCTGGGCAACTTCATCAACGCCGAACTCTGGGGCCGTCAGACCGATCTGCCCTGGGGCATGGTCTTCCCGACCACGGATCCCCTCATGCTGCCGCGTCATCCCTCGCAGCTCTACGAACTCGGCCTCGAAGGCATCGTGCTCTTCACGATGGTCTTCTTCTTCGCGCGTCGCAACCCGCCCACCGGTTCGGTCTTCGGCCTCTTCCTCGCGGGCTACGGCGTTTTCCGCTTCTTCGTGGAATTCTTCCGCAACCCGGACGCTCACCTCGGGACCGTTCTCGGGCCGTTCTCCATGGGTCAGGTCCTCAGCTTCCCCATGGTGCTCGTCGGCATCGCCCTCATCGTCTGGGCCTACCGCCGGAAGAACGCCGTTCCCGCCGCCGCCGTCTAGTTCGCTGCCATCAACGAGAGGAGTCTCGCCATGCCCAAGGATTTCTCGCGCGACCTCGGCTACCTGGACAAGTTCCTTCTGGGTCTGCGGGCTCATGCCGCGACGCTTGATGCGTCCGCGGGATCCCGTCTCGTGACGCTTCTCGATGAGCAGGACCGCGCCTGGAGCGAGATTCGCGGAATCCTGGCAGGCGGTTCGGGAGCGTCTCCGGGCCCAGCGGGCGCGCCCGAGGCCGAAGCGGCCCCGGCCCCCGAATCCGCCCCTGAGGCCGTGGCCCCGGAAGCTCCGTACAAGCGGCTCACTGTGGGAAGCCTGATGCAGTAATCGGCCTCAAGCCCCGATATGAAACGAAGCCCGCGAGCGTCACGCTCGCGGGCTTCGTTGGGCTTGAAGGGTCAGTGCGCACCGAGGTACTGGCGGTAGAGGACCGAGGTCAGCCGGCCCATGTCGCGCTCGGAGAGCTTCCAGCTCAATTCCTCCGGGCCGCGATCGCCGTAGGTATGCGCGCGCCCGTCCATGATCAGGTTGAGAAGCCGCTCCTGCGCGTCCTGATCATCGATCTCCCCGCGCTGAAACATCGCTCGAATATCGCCAAACGCGTCCGACTTCGAGATCTGATAGCTCAGATCGTCCAGGTCGGTCTCGTAGCTGCGGCTGATCTTGACCAAGGGTTACCTCATTTCTGGCGACGCCGCATCGGCTGGCGTGAACTTCCGAATCGACCGCGTGAATTATGACCCGGGCTTGCGGATGCGTTCCGCTTCCGCACTCCAAAACAGCAAGCCCCATGAGCCCCGGCTCGGGTGGGGATGAACCTCGTTGGGCGACGAATCCAGCGAGAGCGTGATGCTCACTCCGCGATACGCCGTGGTCATCGACCGGCGTCCCGAGCCGATGATATTCCCGCGCATCGCACGCGCCTGATCCATCACCCCCTGGATTTCGCCGGGATGGCCCGCGAACTCGCTGATGAACCGGCTCAGGATCACCAGGGCGTAATCGTCGCGCTTCTCGGCCGGCAGCGCGACCTCGATGCGCTGACTCACGATCTTGCCGCCCTCGGTGTGAACCCGGACGATGGTCGAGAACTCCGCGAGCCGGCCCGCATAAAGCAGGCCCTTTTGGGTCGAATCCGGGACCCGCTTGAAGTTGCTTCCCGGCAAGGTCTTCAAGTAGCGCTCGAAGTCGGCGACGGTTCCTCCCATGCGGGCGTCCGCAGGCAGCGCCAAGCCCAGCCCGATCAGGCCGGTGAGGATGAGGCTGGCAAAGCGGAAGCGGCGCATGGATCCCCCTTCGATAGTCTACCAAGGGATCTTACACCATTCACTCACTCGGATAACAGGTGACTCGCCAAACGAGCCCCGGGCCTCAGGTCTGGGCGTCCGGTCGCGTGAGGGGCTGAGGCGGGGCGGCGAGACCCGCAAGTACGGCCCGGTATAGCTCCGTCGCCAGGGTCGGGCCTTCCGTTTGCTTCCCCATGAGACGATCATGAGCCGCGTTGCCGTAAACCATGGCCGCGAGGCTCAGGCCCATGACCTCGGCATCGAGGTCCCGGCGGAAGTCGCCGGAGATGATCCCGTTGCGGAGGATCCGGGTGAAAAGATCCTGGCATGCCTTCCAACTGGCCGACCCGGGGCCGTCGCGAAAGCGATCGATGATCGCATCAGGATGGCGATCCAGCACGCTGAGCATGCCTTCGAGGGCATCGATCAGGGCCAGCGTGGGACTTGGGGCATCGGGTTGAGCCTTCAGCTCCTCCAGGGCCCAGCCCTGAAGTTCCTCTTCCAACATGGGAATCCTCCTTCGTCGTCCTCCCATTGTAGGCGATTTCCGGCCATGATTTAGCCCTTTTGAAAACCAAGTTTAATCCTAGCTTTACCGGATTGCCCGATGGCGTGGCGATAAGGAGAGCAGGTGGTCATCGACCCGGAGGAGGATCTCATGGTGAACGTCAAGATGGTTCCTTGGTTGGCGGTAGTCTCGGCGCTGGTGGTGATGGCCACCGGTTGCGGCGGATCCGCGAACCTCGTCCCCGTGGGGGGCGCGAACTCGCAGACCTCCAAGAACGTCACCCCCTCCTCGGCTCCGATCGTGGTCCAGCCTTCTCCCTACATTCCGACTCAGAACCTTCCGACGACCGGAAACGCCTCCCAGCTTCAGGTGACCAAGACCGTCAAGAACGGGAGCTTCCTCGGAATCGGCAAGATCACCGTGACGGTTCAGGTCAAGAACCCTACGGCTTACGCCCTGACCGGCGAGGTGAAGGTGACGTTCACCGACGGCGGTAAGGTCACCGACAAGATTCAGTCCCGGACCGTCACGGTTCAGGCGATGGGCACCGAGACCCTGACCTTCGAGGATCCGTCCTCGGTTCTCGACGATGCCAACGTCGAGGTGCTGACCCAGAATGGCGGCTACGACCCTCACGGAACGGGTTATGGGCAGGGCTACGGCTACTAAGCTGACGGCGGCGGTCGCCGTGACCGTCGATAGGGCTTGGCTTCCCGCTGAACAGATGAAATAATGGCCCTTATGGCCTGGATCATTGCTTTACTCGGCCTCGTACTGGTTTACGGGGCCGTCGTTTTCGTCAAATTTCGGTACCTGCGCTTTCGCGGCAAGCGTCGGCTGGCAGCGGCATTGGCGTCGCGGCCTCCGCGTCGCCCCGTGGAGGGCGCGCCGCGGATCACCTTCGTCTCGCCCGTCACCAAGCCGCATGTGCTGGCCAAGTGGCTGGAGGCGGGACTCGATGACCTCGACGATCCGCATGAGCGCTTGTTTTACCCCAATACGGGGGAAGGCGCCATGGTCGCCTCGCGCTTGTTCAACCATCTCGCCAAGGAGGTGAAAACCCCCTACGTGGCCTTCGTGCACCAGGACTGGCGTCCCATCGATCGCGACTGGGTCTCGCGGACGCTTGCGGTCTTCGAGGAGACGGGCTGCGAGATGGTGGTGCAGGTGGGCATCTCCGAGGATCGTCAGCGCCTGGTAGGAGAGATCCTGGATGCCTTCGGCGGAGGCGGGGAGCGGGGCGTGCATCGGGTGCATGCGCCGGACGAGCAATGCTTCGTCTTGAAGACCGCGTCCTTGCGGGAGCACCCCTTCGACGAGGAGGCGCTGACGGAGTTTCACTTTTACGCGGTGGATTACGCGCAGGAGGTGATCCGGCGCGGGGGCGCGGTCTATACGAACGGGGCGCTCGCGTACCATGACTCGGCCGTGGGGGATCTTCGGCATCCCACCTTCGTCAAGGCCAAGGAGATCATGCGACGCAAATGGGGCGAAAAGACCATTCGCGCCACCACGGGCTGGGTCTAGCCCCCGAGCTAGCGGAAGACCCTCAGGAGCAAGTTAATCACGAGGGTCAGGACCACGCTGATCAAGAGGGACGTGGCCAGCGGCAGGTAGACCTTCCAGTTGCGGCCTTCGAGGACGACGTCGCCGGGCAGGCGCGGCATGCCCAGCTTGGCGAAGACGAAGAGAACGGCGCCGATGGCCAGGAGAGCCAGGGCGGCGAGCATGAGGGTCTTGGCGATGGATTCCAGGGGCATGGGGTCCTCGATTCATGCGGGGCCCGGGCGACCGGAACGGCTATTAGCCAGGCGAAAGATGCGCTATGATGGGGAAGCGTCTCACCGCCCCGCGCCGGCCGATCGGGCCGAGCGGAGGAGGGCGGCCCGAGGCTTCGGCCAATACCGTTTTAACCCAACGCGAAAGCGTTTGAAAGGGAGGACCGATGAAGTTCTTTCTCGACACCGCCAATCTCGATGAGATCCGCGAAGCCGCCAGCTGGGGCCAAGTGGACGGCGTCACCACCAATCCCAGCCTGATCGCCAAGGAAGGCCGCGACTTCCGCAAGGTCATCGAAGAGATCTGCACGATCGTCGACGGTCCCATCTCGGCCGAGGCCGTGAGCATGGACGCCGAGGGCATGATCCGCGAAGGCCGCGGCTTCGCCCAGTGGCACCCCAACGTCATCGTCAAGCTGCCCATGACCATCGAAGGCCTCAAGGCTTGCAAGGCCCTGACCGCGGACGGCATCAAGACCAACGTGACCTTGATCTTCTCGGCCAACCAGGCGCTTCTGGCGGCTCGCGCCGGCGCCACCTACGTCTCGCCCTTCGTCGGTCGTCTCGATGACGAGGGCCAGGACGGCATGGGCCTGATCGCCGAGATCGTCGAGGTCTTCCAGAACTACGACTTCGACACCCAGATCCTCGTGGCCTCCGTGCGCCACCCCATGCACGTCACCGAAGCGGCCAAGCTGGGCGCCGACGTCGCCACCATGCCCTTCAAGATCATGAAGCAGCTCTACCACCACCCCCTGACCGACGTGGGCATCGCGAAGTTCATGGAGGACTGGGCCAAGGTTCCTCAGACCGTCGGCTAACGCCGGCGATTCCGCGTCGTCCCTACGGGATTTGACCGGGAACGTGACGCGAACAGGCCGTCACGACGAGCCTTGAAAGCTTTCTTGACGCCCAAGCGTCGAGGGTGATAGGATGAGGGATGGTGACGTGTATCACCATCCTTCTCTTTTTATCCCTGACGTCTGAAATACACCCCCGAAAGCGAGTCAAGCTCTTGGAAACCTCGGCTAAGCGTGCCGCCGATCCCGAAACGCAGGAAGCCTCGGCGACGCCTGACGCACCCGTAGAAACCAAACGTACCCGTACCACGCGTCGTTCTGCCGCTGCCAAGGCGGCGGTCGCCGAGCCTGCCGTCGAGGCGCCTCCGGCTCCCGTAGAAGCCGCCGCGAAGCCGGAGACCGCCGCCGGGGAGAATGCCAAGCCCGCTCGGGTCACCCGCGTCTCGACGCGCCGCTCCACGCGAACGGCCACCGTCGAAGCCCCGGCTCCCGAAGCCGCGGCACCCGCCGCGCCCGAAGCTCCGGCCGCTGCACCGGCCCCCGCGCCTGCCGCCCCCGCTGCGCCCATCCAGGACTCGGCCGCCGAAGCCGCCCCGACTCCCGAGCGCCAGCCCCGTGAGCGTCAACCCCGCGAACGCCAGCCCCGCGCCGAGCGCCAGCCGCAGGCCGAATCCCCCCAGGCGGAGCGTCCACAGGCGGAGCGTCAGCCCCAGGGAGAACGGCAGCCGCAGGGAGAACGGCAGCCGCAGGGTGAGCGCCAGCCCCAGGGAGACCGCCAGCCGCAAGGCGAACGCTCCCGCCGCGACGACCGCCGCGAGTTCCGTCGCCGCGACCGCGACCAGCGCCACAAGGACCGCCGCCCGGATCGCGATCAGCGCCGCAACGAGCAGCCCCGCCCCGACCGCCGCGAGCGCGAACGCCTCGACAACTACGAGCCCGACCTCACCGAAATCGAGCTCAATCCCGATGCCCCGCGCATCGACATCGCTTCTCTCACCAACAAGACCATCGGCGAACTCTACGACCTCGCGCGCGAGCTCGACGTCGCCAACTTCCGCCGCCTCAAGAAGCAGGATCTGATCTTCAAGATCCTCCAGAGCCAACCCGGCAAGCTCGGAGCCATCTTCGCCAAGGGCGTCCTCGAGATCCTTCCCGAAGGCTACGGCTTCCTGCGGGTCTCCGACTACCTACCCAGCCTCGACGATATCTACGTCTCGCAGACGCAGGTGCGCCGTTTCGAGCTCTGGGGCGGTGACGTGGTCTACGGCCAGGTCCGGGCTCCCAAGGAAGGCGAAAAGTACTTCTCGCTCTTGAAGGTCGAGTCGGTCAACGACTTGCCTCCCGAGTCCACCACCCGGCGGATTCCGTTCGAACACCTGAAGCCCATCTTCCCGAACGAACGCCTCAAGCTCGAAACCAGCCCCGAGAACATCTCGATGCGCCTGGTGGATCTCTTCAACCCCCTGGGCAAGGGCCAGCGCGCCCTGATCGTCTCGCCGCCCAAGGCCGGTAAGACCACCTTGCTCAAGCAGATCGCCAACGCGATCGCCGAGAACCACCCCGACGTCCACCTCATCGCGCTTCTCATCGACGAGCGCCCCGAGGAAGTCACCGACATGGAGCGCTCCATCAAGGGCGAGGTCGTCGCCTCGACCTTCGACGAGCTTCCCGAGAACCACGTCAAGGTGGCCGAGCTCGTCATCGAGAAGGCCAAGCGCCAGGTCGAGAACGGCCAGGACGTCGTGATCCTTCTCGACTCGATCACGCGTATGGCGCGCGCCTACAACAACGTCATCCCGCCGTCCGGCCGCACGCTTTCGGGCGGTCTCGATCCCAACGCGATGCACAAGCCGAAGCGCTTCTTCGGCGCGGCCCGCAAGCTCGAAGGAGCCGGCAGCCTCACGATCATCGCCACGGCCCTGGTCGAAACCGGCTCGCGCATGGACGACGTGATCTACGAAGAGTTCAAGGGCACCGGTAACTCGGAGCTTCACCTTGACCGCCGCCTGTCGGACCGCCGGATCTTCCCGGCGCTCGACATCAAGCGGAGTGGCACCCGCCGCGAGGACCTCTTGCTCACGCCCGAGGAGCTGCGCAAGCAGCACGTCCTGCGTAAGACCCTCGATGCCGGCGAAACCTCGGAGGTCACGGAATTCCTGACCAACCGAATGAGTCGAACCAAATCCAACGCTGAATTCTTGATGGCCATCAGCGATTCATAAAGCCCGAGCCCCCGGTTTAAACCGGGGGCTTAAACTTTGTTATTAAACTTGCTTAACTACCAAGGAGGCTAGCGGTGCTAGAACCAAACACCGAGCAGTCGCTTCCCGAGATCGGGACACTGAAGTACGACGGCGCCCAATCGAACCCCAAGGCGTTCATGCCGATCAACTTCAACGGTCTCAGCCTGGGATCCCATGCCAAGCGCCTTGGCCTGGGCGATCGCCTGCTACGGGGGTTCGAATCGCTGACCCGGTCGAAGGCCGAAGACGCTCCCCCGGAAGTGCCTGCCGGCAGCATGGGCGTCATCCGCTACAACCTTCCCTCGCCGATCCAGTCCTACCGGATCGCGCGTCAGCGCCGTAACGCCCGCCTTCAGGTCTACGGCCGCCCGCTTTTGATTGCCGCTTGCCTGGCTGTGGCCGTCCCCGTCGGCATCACCGTCGTGGGCCAGTGGACCTCGCCCGAACCGGTCGCGCATGCCCTGAACTCCTCCGCCGAAGCCCCGACGGCTGCCGCGGAGGCGCAGGCCAGCGAAACGCTCGCCGCCGAGTTGATCGCCGCCACCCCGGCTTCCGCCGAGGCCGCTCCGATCGAGCCCGAGCTCGTCACGGTCAAACCCGGGGATACGCTCTCCCGGATCGCGAGCCGCCACGGCGTTTCCGTGAGCGACCTCGCGGAATTCAACGGCATGAAGAACCTCCATGCGCTGAAGATCGGCCAGGAGATCAAGATCCCCGTGCCGGCCGCCCCTGAGGCCGTCACCGCGGCTGCACCGCAGACCGAACCGGCCTTCACGGCTCCCAAGATCCCGCTGGTCCTGGCTCCCAAGCCATCGAAGCCGGAAGGGCCGACCCAGCTGGCCGTCGCCACTCCCGAAGAGCTGGAAGCCGCCAAGCCCAAGGCCAAGCCCGCGGAGCCCACGTCCTATACGATTCGTTCGGGCGACACGCTCTCGACGATCGCGGGCCGTCACGGCATCAAGACCGCCACCTTGGCCAGCGCGAACGATCTCTCCGTCACGGATACCCTCCCGGTCGGCAAGGTCCTCAAGGTTCCGCATGCGGATGGCGTCTACGTGAAGGTCCGTGCCGGCGAAAGCATTTCGCACCTGGCCACGCGCTATGGCATCAAGGCCAGCGAGATCCAGGAAGCCAACCAGATCGGCGATCCGCGCACGATCCGCGAAGGCCAGACGCTCTTCCTGCCGGGCGCCGACCCGGTCGTGGTCAAGCGCAGCGTGCGCCGGGACCGCGGCGAGTTTCAGCAGGCAAGCCGTGGCCTGATCGGAGACCTGGGCCGCGCCGTCGGTAAGAACTTCATCTGGCCCACCGCGGGCAAGATCTCGTCGAGCTTCGGACAGCGCGACGGCCGCCAGCATCACGGAGTGGATATCCCGCGGCCGAAGGGCTCCCCCATCCATGCCGCCAAGGGCGGGGTCGTGATCGCGGCCGGATGGAACGGCGACTACGGCAAGACTGTGGACATCAGCCATGGAAACGGGGTCGTCACCCGCTACGCCCATTGCTCCAAGATCACCGTCAAGCGGGGCGATAAGGTGGAGAAGGGCGAGTTGATCGGTCACGTCGGCGACACCGGTCGTGCCTCTGGCCCCCACCTCCACTACGAGGTCCGGATCGGCGGTCGCCCCGTCAATCCCACCAAGTTCCACTAACTCAAGGACCCAGGAGTTCCCCCGGCCATTCCGCCGGGGGTTCTTCATCGCCGGGCTCCGGCACGTCGACGCGCTCGCGCACGATGACGTCCTGGTAGAGGTTGCCGCCTTCGCCGGCCTGCCCCGCGTCCCAGTAGACCCCCCAGAGGTAGCGACCGGGTCCTAGCTTGCCCTCGCCCATGCCCTTCTGGTTGATGCTGCCGTCGTAGGTGAAGGCGTTCACGCCCGCCCCCAACCAGCTCGAGATATAGTAAGGCTTGCCGTTCGGCCCACCGCGGTCATGCACCCGGAAGCGGTAGCGCAGCGCCAGTTCGTAGGGCTCCCACTCGAAGCGCGACGGCAGCGTGACCGAGGCGCCCATGCCAGGCTCGTTCTGCATGCCGATCAGGTAGAGGTCGAAGGCCGGGTAGCGCGCGCCGTGATCGGCGCTCACCTTGCGGACATGAGTCTTCCAGTAGCCGACCTTGAAGTTGTCGCGGTCGTTGTAGTAGTGAACGAAGTACTCTCCCGAAGCGAGTCCCGAGGCGCGGTAGATGCCCGCCTCGTCCGTCTTGACGAGGACGTTTCGGAAGGTCTTGTTATTGACCACGCTGACGGTGATGCCGGCGATGGGTTTCCCACGCAAGAGCACCATGCCGACCGCTTCGAAGGGCTCGGCATCGGGAAGCGCCGGCGTCGGATACGGGTAAGGTGCCGGTGGAGCGGATTCCGCCGGAGGCGACGGCCGTGGCTTTGGCGGCAACGGAGACGCCGAAGGGGCCGTCGACGCCCCGGGGCTGGGGTGGACGCGGTACGAGTCCGGATCCCCTGGTGGCGGTGACCCGCAGGCAGCCAGCCAGAGGCCCAGGCTCGCGGCCACGAGCCCAAAAGGCCCAAGGCCGAGGGATCTGCCGATTCGACCCTTGGAATGCGCTCGCATGCTCCCTCCTCGAGACCCACCCGGAAGCCATGCTAGCCTGTGGGGCGAAAGAGGGCGTGTTCGGGCTGCCTAAAAGGAATTGGTAGGGTGGAAGCGACTGTTCTCGCGAATGGCGAGCAAGCGATCCGGATAATCGCTTCCCACCGCGCTCACCCCCAGGGCGATCATCCGCCGCATCGCGTCTTCCTGGTTCGCCGTCCAGACGAAGACCTCCAGACCCGCCTGCCGTGCGAGGGCCACCTCATCGGCATCCACCCACTTCACCGCGGGGCCGATCCAGCCCGCATGCGCCGCATGTGCGAGCGCCGCGCTGTCCAGCGGACGCGCGTCGTAGAGTACCCCTGTTCGCAAGGTCGGAGCCATGGCCTGGAGTCGGGCGATCGCCCGGTGGTCGAAGCTGATCACGGCGATCCGCTCCATGCGCCCCGAGCCGGCGATCGCCAGCACCAACGACTCCTCGATCCCGGGGTAGACGTCGTTGCCGTGCTTGAGCTCGATGAAGAGCCAGCGCGAGACGCCACTCGAACGCTCGGCCTCCGAGAGCACCTCGAAGAGCTCGTCCAGCGACGGGATCCGCTCGTCGGCAAACCGGGCATCGAACCAACTTCCCGCGTCCAGCGCGCGCAGCTCCTCGAACGTCAGCTCGCCGACCCGGCCTTTGCCGTTCGTGGTCCGCTCGACGGTCGGATCGTGGATCACCACGATCCGACCGTCACGGCTCATGTGCACGTCGCATTCCACTCCGTCCGCCCCCAACCCCAGCCCGAGCCGGAAGGCGGCAAGTGTATTCTCGGGAGCATGGCCCGCGGCCCCGCGATGCCCGATCACCCATGGCGTCGCCTTCACGTTAAGTCTCCTTATGATCTAGTTGCTCGAATGATTGGAATGACCTAGCATAGAGGCATGAAGCAAGCCGCGATTCCCCTCCTAGCCGTAATCCTCTTGTTGGCCGGATCTCCGGCCTGGGCCCAGCCCTTTCAGGACGCTCGTCCGATCAAGGGCGAGAAGGCCTTGGCCGTCGAGCTGACGCTCGGCACCGGCGAAGTGAGGCTCGAACCCGGCGCGTTCGACAAGCTCTACGACGTGCGCGCCGAGGTCGATCCCGAGAGCCTCGAGCCCAAGGCGCGCTACGGGGACGGAACCCTCTCCGTTTACACGCTCGCCCAGCGCAAGCTCGGCATGCCGGGGCTGAACCGCTGGACCATGGCCTTCACCCAGAAGCTGCCGCTGTCGATCCACGCGGACCTGGGAACCGCCAAGAGCGACCTCGACTTCACCGGCCTGAGGCTCAAGGATTGTACCCTGCTGATGGGGGCAAGTCTCGCGACTTTGCGCTTCAATACTCCCAATCCCGTCGTCCTGCATAAGATGCGGATCGAGGCGGGCGCCGCCAACGTCCAGGGCTTCGGCCTGGGCAACTCCAACTTCGAGACCTTCGAGTTCAAGGGGGGAGTCGGGAACTCCGAGCTGGACTTCGCCGGCGACTACCGCCGCAAGGGGCAGGTCAAGGCCTCCGTCACGGTCGGCCGCCTCATCGTCCGCGTTCCCCGCAGCCTCGGCCTCCGAGTCAAGGCCACTGACGGCTGGGCCTCTCGGGTCAAGCTCCCTGCCGAACTCGTCCAGGAAGAGGGCCACTGGGTGAGCCCCAACTACGCGACCGCTCAAGGGCGGATCGACCTCGAGGCGGAGACCCGCGTCGGGGGCATCGAGGTCAAGTGGGAGTAAAGGAGTAGATGACCGCGTTGAACCCCATCCAGTTCGTTTCCAGCGCCTTGGCCCCCGCCGTCGTGCTGTCGGGCTGCGCCGTCCTGATTTCGGCAACCGAGACCAAGTACTCGGATTTGATCTCCCGACTGCGCACGCTCAACGAGGAGCGGCGCGAACTGACCCATGTCGCCCAGCATTCCGCCGAACAGGCCCGCCGAGTCGAAAGTCTCGATCGCCAGCTCGCGCTGATCTTCCGCCGGGCGCGCCACCTTCGCGATGCCTCGGTCATGCTCTTCGTCGCGGTCTTCTTGATCATCGTGACCTGCTTCTTCATCGCCCTGCAGCAGGACCTGGGCTGGGGCTGGCTGCGGGTCGGCACCAAGGCGACCTTCCTGGCGTCGATCGCGATGATCTTCGCGGGCCTCATCGAGCAGTTCATGGAGCTTCGGCTCTCCTTCCGGGTGGTCCGCTACGAGCTCGAACTCTTCGACGAGGCGAGCACCAGGGACGCCGAGGCCCGCTTCCGCGGCGTCTGAACCCTCAATCGCCAAGCCCCCGGAGCCTCGCGCTTCCGGGGGCTTTTCCATGAGTTCAGCCCCCCTTTCGGGGGGCTGAAACGAGTCTTTTAGATGGCCTTGATGGCCTTGAGGGCGTCGACTCGGCCGGCGCCGAAGTCTTCGTCGAAGCCCTTCTTGCCGAGGTCCACCGCGGTCTTCATCAGGGCCTGGCGAGCCTGAGCGGGCGTCAACTTGGGGTTCTTGGCCTTCATCAGGGCGACGATGCCGGCGACCACGGGAGAGGCTTGCGAGGTGCCCGATACCGAGGCGTACCGCAGGGCCATCTTCGTCTCGGGCGGGAAGTACTCGGGGTTCTGCTTGTAGGCCGTGTAGGTCTCGCAGGCATAGGTCGGGAAGGTCGACTTGATGGCGTAGCCGGGGGCCGAGACCGAGATCCACTCGCCGTAGGACGAGAACTCGGTGATCTTGTCGCTGGGGTCGGTCGCGCCGACGGCGATGACGCCAGGGGTCGCGGCGGGCTGGTTCTTGGGGTTGCCCTGGTCGCGCTCGTTACCCATGGCCGCGACGACCACGACGTTCTTCTTGGCCGCGTACTTGACGGCGGCTGCCCAGGACGGGCTCTCGATGGGGCCGCCGAGGCTCATGTTGATGATCTGGGCGCCGTTGTCGGTGGCCCACTGGATGCCGTCGATGATCGAGCCGAGGTCGCCGCCTCCGTTCTCGCCGAGCACCTTGATGGGCATGATCTTGGCGCCGGGGGCGACACCGGCGACGCCCTGACGGTTGTTGGTGACCGCCGCGATGACGCCCGCCACGTGGGTGCCGTGGCCGTTCATGTCCTTGGCGGTGCCGGTCTTGGAGATGGCGTTGTAGCCCTTGACCAGGTTGGCCTTGAGGTCGGGGTGGTTGAGGTCCACACCGGTGTCGAGCACCGCGACCGTGACGCCGGCGCCCTGGCTCAGATCCCAGGCGGTGAAGGCGTTGATCTTGCCGAGGTGGTACTGGTCCTTGGCACCGGGGTCGTTGGGCTTCGCATCGACGAAGGACGCGCCGCCGGCGACGGGCTTACCGTTGAAGGGAGCAGGAAGCGAGAGGTAACGGTTCGGCTCCACCCACTCGACCGAGGGGTCACGCTGCAGTTGGGCGGCCAGCTCGCTGGCCGAACGGCCTTCCGCGGTGACGACTTCCATGCCAAGCGCCGAGTTGGCCCGGACGGTCCGAACGCCGTTCATGCTCAACTTGGCGCCGAGGTAACCGTCGCGCCGCTTGACGATCAATTGCTTGGCCACCGCCGACGCGGAGACGTTATCGGAGCCTTCCGGGCCGAAACCCAAAGAACCGCTCGAACCGGGGACCATTGCACAACCGACCGTCCCCATGACCAGGGTGCCAATGAGCATGGCTGCCATCGAATGCTTTGCTACCACGTACGACTCCTTTAGGGACGAGGTCTCCGGAACGATACCCATGGCGCACGGGGCGCCTCTTTTTCTTTCATCGGGAAAGAAAGCATGAGGCTTACGTTAAGGTTGGCTTGTCTTTTGGGTTTGAAGGGGCTGAAGGGGCGTAAAGCCCGTCGTTACGCGGGTCGAAAGCGCGCGAATCCCACGCTGGGCCCGCCTTAGGCGCTTTTGACAGCGCGTTGACGCGCGTGAAACGGGATCAGGAGGGGAGGGCGATCGCCCCGATCAGCCGTCCCGACTGCGCTCCGTCTCGCCGGTACGAGAAGAAGAGGTCCTCCCGGCAGAAGGTGCAGAGGCCGCTCACGTGGATGTTTTCTGGTTTCAGGCCGGCGGCGTCGAGTTGCTGGCGGTTGGCTTCCTGGCCGTCGAAGCGCCAGCGATCGCCGTGGACCGTGAGGCAGGCCCCGGCATCGGGAAGGATCCGCATGGCCGTCGCGACGTCATCGCCCACCTCGTAGCAGCAGCCCTTGATGGACGGCCCGATGACCGCGACCATCCGCGAGGGCTCGGCGCCGTAGGTCTCCCTCAAGGCCTCGACGGCCACCTGAGCGGCCTGGAGGGCCGTGCCCCGCCAGCCGGCGTGAACGGCGGCCACCGCCCCGACGTCCGGGGCATGCAAGAGCAAGGGAACGCAGTCCGCGACGAAAACTCCGATGGCGAGGCCGGGCACGTCGGTGATGACGATATCGCCTTGCGTGCCCTCCGCGAAGGGCTCGGCCGTGGCTTGGTTCAATCCGGCTCCGTGCACCTGGTGGGCCGTTCTGGGAAACGCGCCGAAGCCCGCGCGCTCGGCGAAGCGCCGGCGGTTTTCCAGGGCGTTCTCACGCGCGTCCCCCGAGGCGACGGCCAGGTTGAGGCTGGCGTACGGGCCCGTGCTCAACCCGCCCACGCGTGTGGAGAAGGCATGGGGCACGTCCAGGGCCGGGCAGGTGACGAGGGACTCGCGAGAGAGATCGAAGGCCATGGCGGGGATCAGAGCACCTTGTGGAAGACGAGGATGGCCCGCTTCTCCTGGAAGCCCATCTGCTCGTACATGCCCTTGGCGCCGTCGTTATGGCCGTCCACCACCAGCTCGAGGGCATTGAGCTCCTGCGTGCGGCTGAACTCCGCGGCCTTCAAGAGGAGCTGGTAGCCGAGCCCGCGGCCGCGGTACTCGGGAAGCACGCCCAGCTCGAAGACGCGCGCGGCGGCGTCATGGGTTTCCTCGAAGCGCATGGGATCGATCAGGACGGTGATATGCGCGATCTCGCGCTCGCCGTCCACGATGAAGAAGCAGCCGCGCGGATCAAAGTCCGGCCGCTGGTTCCACTCCTCGAGCTCGGGCTGCGTCACGGGGGCGAAGTCCCAGTGCTCGGCGAAGGTGGCGTTCAAGAGCTCGACGTAGGCGGCTTCGTCCATGCCCCGGCGGAAGGTCCGGAAGCGCAGCTTCTCGGGCAACTGAGCCGTCGGCAGGCCTTCCAGGGCCGAGTGGCGAAGCTTCCAGAAGTAGCGCATGAGCTGGAACTCATGCTTCAGGAGGAAGGTCTGTGAGGACTCGACCGCCGCGGGGATGGCGATGCTCATGTAGCGGCCATTCCACTCGCGGGCCTTGGCTTCGGCGGCTTCCAGCAGCATCGCTCCGATGCCGGAGCGGCGCTCCTCGGGGTGGACGTGGAACGCGTCGATGTTGATGCGGCCCAGACCCATGAGGTGGGGATCGGTGTAGATGTGGATGTAGCCCCGGACCACGCCGTCGCGCTCGGCCACCAGGATTTCGCTGGTGAGCTGAAGCTCGGAGGCCATGCCCGTCGACCGGATCCGGTCCACCGTCATCGAGTAGAAGTCGGGGGAAATCGCGAGGGACGCATTGCGGATCTCGGCGACCCGAGGAAGGTCGCCGATGGTGAACTTGCGGATCCGCACCGCGGGCGAGGACATGGTCTCCAAGAAGGCCTCCTTTAAACGTCGTTGTCTAACAGGACCGGAGTGGGAACCGTTTTAAAACCGTCTATACCGTGCTAACCGTGTGAAACCAGCCCGCTGACCACTCCCACGCAGCGCGTGCAGAGGGTTTCGTGGGCGTGATGCGTGCCGACTTCCACCGAGTAGGTCCAGCAGCGCTCGCACTTCTCGCCGGACGCGCGCGCGACCGATACTCCGAGGTCGCCCTCGGGAGCCTCGACGGCAGCGGCATCCGCGATGGTCACGCCGGAGACGATCAGCACCTTGGTCAGGTCGTCTCCGAGGCCTTCGATCAGTTCGCGGGCCTCGCGGGTCCGCGGGGCGAGCGTGACATGGGCTTCGAGGCCCGAGCCGATGACCTTGGCCTGGCGCGCTTCCTCGAGGCCCTTGTTGACGATCTCGCGGAGCGTGAGGATCCGCTCCCAGCGCTCGGCCAGGTCCTCGTTGCGGTACTGCTCGGGGATCGTCGGCCAGTCCAGCAGGAAGACCGACTCGGCCTGGGGCTTCTGGGGGGCGGGCAGGAAGGTGAAGATATCCTCGGCCAGGTGCGACAGGACGGGCGCCACCATGCGCATCATCGCCTGGAGGATCTCATGCATGACCGTCTGAGCGGCCCGGCGCGAAAGGGCGTCGGGCGCCTCGGCGTAGAGGCGATCCTTGGCCACGTCCAGGTAGAAACTCGACAGGTCCACCACGGCGTAGTTCTGGATGGTCTGGAAGAACTGGAAGAACTGGAAGTTCTCGAAGTCCTCGGTGACCTCCTGGGTGACCTGGTAGAGGCGGTGCAGGGCGTAGCGGTCGATCTCCGGAAGCTGCGCGTAAGGCACGGCATGCTTGGGATCGAAGTCGTTGAGGTTGGCCATCAGGTACCGCGCGGTGTTGCGGATCTTGCGGTAGACCTCGGAGAGCTGCTTGAGGATGACGTCCGAGATCCGCACGTCGCCGGAGTAATCGACCGACGAGACGTAAAGCCGCAGGACGTCGGCCCCGTACTGCTGGATGATCTTCTGGGGCTCGACCACGTTGCCCAGGGACTTGCTCATCTTGCGGCCCTGGCCGTCCATGACGAAGCCGTGGGTGAGGACGGTCTTGTAGGGAGCCTGGCCGCGGGTGGCGACCGAGGTGAGCAAGGACGACTGGAACCAGCCGCGGTACTGGTCGGCGCCTTCGAGGTAAAGATCCGCGGGGAAGCTCAGCTCGGGACGCGCCTCGAGGACCGCGCTCCAGGTGGTGCCGGAGTCGAACCAGACGTCCATGATGTCGCGTTCCTGGGTGAACTCGCGGCCTCCGCAGGTGGCGCAGGCGAAGTCCTCTCCCAGGAAGTCCTTGGCGTCGTACTTCCACCAGGCATCCGAGCCTTCTTCCTCGAACTTCGCCGCGACGCGGGCGATGGTCTCGGGGGTCAAGAGGGGCTCATGGTCCTTGGCGCAGTAGAAGACGGGGATGGGCACGCCCCAGCTGCGCTGACGCGAGATGCACCAGTCGCCGCGGTCGGCCACCATGTTGGAGATGCGGACCTCGCCGAAGCCAGGAAGCCACTTCACGCCCTTGATGGCGTCGAGCGTCTGCTGGCGGAAGCCGTCGATCGATGCGAACCACTGCTCGGTGGCGCGGTAGATGACGGGGTTGTGGCAGCGCCAGCAATGCGGGTAGGAGTGCTGGAACTCCTTGTGGTGAAGGAGGACGCCGCGCTCGCGAAGGGCCTCGATGATGATCGGGTTGGCCTTGAAGTAGATTTGTCCTTCGACCAAGGGGCCCGCCTCGGCGGTGAAGATGCCGCGGTCGTTGAGGGGCGCGAGCACCTTCAGGCCGTACTTGAGGCCGACCTGGTAGTCCTCGAGACCGTGGCCGGGGGCGGTGTGGACCGCGCCGGTACCGGCGTCCAAGGTGACGTGGTCGCCGAGGATCAAAGGGCTCTGCCGGTCGAGGAAGGAGTGCTGATAGGTCGTGCCTTCGAGGTCACGGCCCTTGAAGGTCATGCCCTCGAAAGGCAGGCCTTCGAGGCCGGCGGTCGCGAGGACGTCCTCGGCGAGGGAGGTCGCCATGATCACGCGGCCATGGCCTTCGACTTGGTAGATGCCGTAGTCGAAGTCGGGGCCGAGGGCCACGGCCAGGTTGGCCGGCAGCGTCCAGGGGGTCGTGGTCCAGATGGCGATCGAGAGGTCACCCACCAGGGCCTTGAGGGCGGGGTTGGGGCTGTCCACGATGGGGAAGCGCACGAAGATCGAGGGCGAGGTATGGTCGGCGTACTCGACCTCGGCTTCGGCCAGGGCGGTCGTGTCGAACGAGCACCAGTAGACCGGCTTCAGGCCCTTGTAGATGTAGCCCGCCTGCATCATCTCGCCGAAGACGCGAATCTGCGCGGCCTCGAACTTGGGATCCAGGGTGACGTAGGGCTTATCCCAGTCGCCGAAGACGCCGAGGCGCATGAAGTGGCCCTTCTGGGTCTCGATCGACTTGAGGGCGAACTCCTTGCTCAGGCCGCGAACTTCGAGGGGCGAGAGATCCTTGGACGAGGTCTTGAGGGCCTTGAGGGCGGCCAATTCGGTGGGCAGGCCGTGCGTGTCGTAGCCGGGAACGAACGGAGCCCGGAAGCCGCTCATGGCCTTGTACTTGACGATGACGTCCTTGAGGATCTTGTTGAGGGCGTGGCCGATATGGATATTGCCCGAGCTCGAGTACGGAGGGCCGTCGTGAAGGATGTAGGTCGGAGCCTCCCGGCGCTTTTCCAGCATCTTTTCGTAAATCCGATCCTCCGACCACCGGGCCTGGATTTCAGGCTCGCGGGCGGCCGAATTGGCCCGCATCGGAAAATCGGTCGTGGGAAGATTGACGGTCTGCTTGTACTCCACGGATTCTGCCTTTCTGGAAACAGGGAAAGTCCCCCATGATCCATTCTATAGCAAAAAACAGGCTCCATGACAGCGCGAGGAGGGGTTTTTCCCCATGACGGAGGGGTAATAAGGCATCCCCCCGGCCATGCGGCCAGGGGGATGAGAAGGCAACGGCGTTAGTTGGGGCTAGAAGGGGCGCTTGAAGCCCGAACCGCGCAGGAACTCGGGGATGTCGGGAGTGCCCTGGGGATCGATCGCCGTGGGGGCGACGGGAGTGACCGGGGCGACCACCTGCTGGCGGATGGGCTCGGGGGTGGTCTGCTGCGGGACGGCGATCGTCTGCTGCTGGACCTTGCCGTCGAAGCCGGTGGCGATGACGGTGATGCGGATCTCGCCCTGGAGGCGCTCGTCGACGACCGCGCCGAAGATGATGTTGGCTTCGGAGTCGACCGACGAGTAGATGACCTCGGCGGCTTCGTTGACTTCGTAGAGGGTGAGGTCGTTTCCGCCGGTGACGTTGAAGATGACCCCCGACGCGCCGGTGATGGTGGCCTCGAGAAGGGGGCTGTTGATGGCGGTGCGGGCGGCCTCGATGGCGCGGCCTTCGCCCTGGCCGATGCCGATGCCCATCAGGGCCGAGCCGGCCGAAGACATGACGGACTTGACGTCCGCGAAGTCGACATTGATCAGGCCGGGGATGGTGATGATGTCGGAGATACCCTGGACGCCCTGGCGGAGCACGTCGTCGGCGATATGGAAGGCTTCCTGCATCGAGGTCCGCTTTTCAACGACCTGCAGGAGCTTGTCGTTGGGGATGATGATCAGGGTGTCGACGGCTTCCTTGAGGGTCTGGATGCCTTGCTCGGCCTGCTGGGAGCGGCGGCGGCCCTCGAAGGTGAAGGGCCGGGTCACGACGCCGACGGTGAGGGCGCCGACTTCGCGGGCGACCTGGGCGACGACGGCCGCTGCGCCGGTACCGGTGCCACCGCCCATGCCGGCGGTGATGAAGACCATGTCGGCTCCGTCAAGGGCGGCGACCAGGTCGTCGCGGGACTCCTCGGCGGCTTTCTGGCCGACGGAAGGATTGCCGCCCGCACCCAGTCCGCGGGTCAACTTGGCGCCAATCTGGAGGCGGCGCTCGGACTGGGCGAGAGCCAGCGCCTGGGCATCGGTGTTGAGGGTCCAGAACTCCACTCCGCTCAGACCGCTCGCGATCATGCGGTTGATGGCGTTGGAGCCGCCGCCGCCGACGCCAACGACTTTGATATCGGCGGAAAGACCTGCCTTATCTGTGATATCGAACACGATGCCCTACCTATGCCTTCCGTTAAAATGACCAGAACCGACCCAGCACGAGTCGCCGAATCTTGGCGAGGTTCTCGAAGATCCGGACTCCGAAGACGACGATCGCCGCCAGGTACAGATCGCCGCCCAACATGTCGCCGAGGTAGGTCAACCCCGCCGCCAAAAGTGTATTCGCCGTGAACCCACTGATGAATACCGCGAGCCCGAAGCGTCCCTCCAGACCGGAACGAATCCCCCCGAGCCCCGTGTCCAACGCCGCGACTATCGCGATCGCGAAGTACTTGGACAACGCCTGAGGAATGCTCCACGGCATGAAGATGCCCAAGAGGATCCCGACTGCCAATCCACCGAGAGTAACAACGACTCCCATCACTTGCTCTCCTGGGGTGCGGCCGGGGCCGCCGGTTTGGCGTACTTGTACTGGCTCCCGCCGCTGTACATCGGGATCAAGACCTCGGACTTTCTCGATATGCTAACTTGGATTCCGTAGAATTGCAAGTATTCAAGGATTCCGCCGCGCATGTTCAAGGCGGCTTCCATCGTTTGCGCGTCTCCGATCGCCTTGATCACGAAGGGGGGCGCAATCCGCGTCTTGTTGACCAGAATCGTCGTCCCCGCGCAAGTGATCTCCGAGGTGTCGATCAAACGCTGATCGTTGACGGCCACGACTTCCGCGCCGCCTGCCTTGAGCTCGTTGACCAGCCGCAAGAGGTCGTCGTTGTGCACGATCGCCGTGTTGGGGTCCTCCCCCTTCGCCAAGGGCTTCGCCGAATCCTGCACGACTACTTCAAGTCCCTGGCCGACGACCGGGGACAAGCCCGCCGCCAGGTCCAAGGAGGCCTCCTGCTTCTTGGCGAGCCGGATCTTGCCCGACTCCAGCTCCTTGACCTGCGCGCGCAGCGTCGAGAGCTCCTTGAGGAGGTCCTGGTTCCGTTGTTCGGAGGTCTTCAGCATGACGACGAGATCTTCGAGCCGACGACTGGGAAGCAACTCGCGTTGCTCCGATTGGCTCTTGATTTGCGTGGTGACCAGAAACCCGACGATGATCGATACGATGGAGACGGGTAACTGCCAGTTCTTTTCCATGTCAGCGTTTGGAGTCGGAGCCTTTCACGACCGGTGACTCAGGGGACCGAAGGTCAACGTATTCTACCGCCCGCACCTCCGCGCTGGCTAGGGGGAGCAGGTGCCGAAATACGTGAAGTTTCTGGGCGATCGCCCGTCCCTCTCCAAACCGGATGTCGACGCCATTGAGCTTGCCGGTCCATTCGCCCGGCTTCGACATGTCCACCATGCCCGAAAGCCCGTCCCCGTAAAGCGCCAGCTCGCGCAACGCCTTGAGGGGCTCGTCCGCCAAACGCCCGTCCTGCACCGGAGCGCTCACTTCCAGCTTCACGCCCTTGGCGCCTTCCGGAAGCTTGAAGATCACCCCGTCGAAGTCCACGACCCGGCCGTCCGCCAATCGCGCCAGCGGCTCGCGCTCCCGCAAGGTCACCTCCAGCCGCGCCGGAAACAACCAGCGCCGCACCTTGGCATCCGCGATGGCCGGGTTCTTGAGGACTTCCTCTCGGATATCGCGAGGGTCGATCCGGTAAAGCGGCATCCCCTTGCGGTCGGCGAGCGTCTCCGCCAAGGGGGCCGCCATCAACCGCTTGGCGCCGATGACCTTGAGATCCCCATGCCAGGTCCACTGCGGCATGGCCCACAAGGCCACGCCGGCACCCCCCAGCACGAAGGCCTGGAGGATCCCGGCGAAGAGGCTAGGCCCCCGCTTGCGCCGGGTCATGAGTCGCCTCCGGATGGCCCACGACGAGCCCCACGCCTCTCACCTCGGGATGCAGCCAGAACCCATGGCGCGCGTAGATCCGCTCCTGAATCCGGCTAATCAGCCCGTTCACGTCCGCGGCCGTCGCGCCCCCCAGGTTCACGATGAAGTTCGCATGCACCGGCGAGACCTGAGCGCGACCCACGGTCTCGCCCTTCAAGCCCGCGTCCTCGATCAGCTTGCCCGCCGAAGCCATCTCGGGGTTCGTGAAGACCGAGCCCGCCGACAGTCCCTGGGGCTGGCGCTCGCGGCGCCACTTCGACAGGGCCTTCATCTCGGCTTGCACCGCTTCCGCTTCCTTGGGCTGCAATCGGAAGACCGCTTCCAAGACCACCGCCCCGCGCTCGCGAACGTTCGAGTACCGGTAACGGAAGCCCAAGGCCGAGGCGGGTTCGACGACGATTGACCCGTCCGGCAACAGAAGGGTCGCTTCCACCAGGGCATCCGCCACGCAGGCGCCATGCGCCCCGGCGTTCATGAAGACCGTGCCCCCGATGGTCCCGGGGATCGACGAAAGAAACTCCGCGCCGCCCCAGCCGGCCTGCGCGCCCGCCTTGATGGCGTTCATCGTCGAGCAGCCCGCCTGCGCCCGCAAGAGCCCGTTCTCCACCGAGACGGCCCCGAATTTATCGCCCAGACGAATGACCAGGCCCGGGTAGCCGTCGTCGGAAATCAAGAGGTTGCTGCCCTTGCCGATGATCAGCCACGGTTCTTTCTCGGCTTGCGCCCAGGCGAGCAGAGCCTTCAGGTCGTCGACGGACGTGGGTTCGGCGAAGTACCGCGCAGGGCCGCCCACTCTCCAACTGGTGAGCGTGGCGAGAGGAACGTTTTCGCGAAGGTCGGGCATGGGCATGGCTTCTAGGCAGGTGCGGTCGAGCGGGTGGCATCGGCCATCCGCAGGCGCTCGAGCAGAGGGTCGGCGAGCTTGTTCACGTTCCCGGCTCCCAGCAAGAGCACCAGGTCTCCGGGGTGAAGCTTGTGCGGCAGAGCCTCCAGGACGTCGCCGGCCGTGGCCCAGTGGAAGATCTCGCGCTCGGGGTTCAACTCGCGCATCCGGGCAATCAAGGATTCGGTCGTGACACCATTTGACGGCTCGCCCGCCGCGTAGACGTCCATGATCCCCAGGCCGTCGACGTCGGCGAAGCAGGTGGCGAACTCCTCGAACAAGGCCGCCGTGCGCGAGTAGCGATGGGGCTGGAAGATGGCCCAGACCGGGGTCCCGAGCAGCTTGGCAGCCGCCAGGGTGGCGCGAATCTCGGTGGGGTGATGGGCGTAATCGTCCACCACGGTGACGCCCGCCGCCGTCCCGTGAGACTGGAAGCGCCGGCCCACTCCGGTGAAGCTCGCGAGACCGGGCCGGATCGCCTCGGGCTCAAGGCCCATCAGGGTTGCGACCACGACGGCGGCCGCCGCGTTCGAGACGTTATGTCGACCCGAGACCCGGATCTCGTAAGAGGCCCCAGCGTCCTCGCCCGCCAACGTGAAGCTGGCCCCCGCCCCGCTCAGAGAGGCATCCTCGATCCGGTAATCCGCGCCCGCGTCGAAGCCGTAGGTCAAAACCTTGGCCTTGAGACGGGGAAGCAGCTGCCGCACGCCGGGATCGTCGTGGCAAGCCACTACCGTCGCGCCTTCCGGCAGGGCGTTGATGAAGGTTTCGAAGGTTTCGAGAATCTCGTCGAAGTCCCGGTAATGATCCAGGTGATCGGCTTCCAGGTTCGTGAGGATGACCCATTCGGCCGTGAGGCGAACGATGGACTTGTCGGATTCGTCGGACTCGGCCACCAGGTAGGGGCTTTGGCCCGCCCGGGCCGTCCCGCCGATCAGCGGCAGGTCTCCACCCACCAGCACCGTGGGATCCCAGCCGGCCTTGACCAGGATCGAGGCCATCATCCCCGTGGTCGTGGTCTTGCCGTGCGTGCCGCAGACCGCGACCGAGCGATGCGACGCCATCAATTGGGCGAGCACCTCGGAGCGGTGGTAGACCGAGAGGCCCCGCGAGATGGCTTCCGAAACCTCGGGATTGTCCACGCCCACGGCCGTCGACGTGACGATGGCCTGCGTGTCGCCGAGGTTGGCGGCGTCGTGACCCACGGTGATGGGAATGCCCAGCGCTTGAAGCCGCGCCACCGTGGCGGACGTCGCCTGGTCGGAACCGGTCACCTTGCCCCCGCGCTGATGGATAATCTGGGCGATGGCACTCATGCCGACGCCTCCGATTCCGATGAAGTGTAGCGCGTGGGGGGTGATCACAACAGGGGTCCTCTCAATCAACGCGAAAGGGTCGGGCGGATCGCCCGCAAACTTTCTATACGCAAAGATCCGGGGATTCAAACCGGAGTCTATAGCTTACAACCGAAGTAACAATTTGTCAGGGGATTTTGCACGCTTTCGCGGGCAAGCCGACGTTCTTCGCGAAAAATTTCCCTTCAAGGGGGTAAAAACGTCGCTCAGCGTTCCGCCAGCTCCAGCAAACGCGCGACGATCCGCTGGGCGGCGTCCGGCCGTCCAAACCCCCGGCTTGCCTCGCTCATGCGCGTTCGCCGCTCGGCGTCGCCCATCAAGGCAGTCACGGCGTCGCCGAGGCCCGTGAGGTCGCGGTCGTCGAGCGCGATCGCCGCCCCCGCCTCCGACAGGGACCGTGCGTTGGCGGGCTGATCCTTGCCCCCGAACTGATACGGCACCAGGACCATCGGCTTGCCGGCTGCCGTCAGCTCGGAGAGCGTGGTGGCTCCGGCACGCGAGACGACCAGGTCCGCGGCCGCGATCGCCGCGGGCATCTCCGAGAGAAACTCCACGAGCCGGTAGCGCGGCTCATCTGCGAAGCGCGAAGTCGCCTCGCGAACGGCCTCGATATCGCCCTTCCCGGCCACGTGAAGCACGGCCCAGTCCGGCTGCGAAAGCCAGGCGTCCAGCGCGTCCACTGTCGCCCGGTTGATGCTCTTGGCGCCGAGACTGCCTCCCGTGACCAGCAAGAGATGCTCCACCGGCGGGAAACCGAGCTTCCCGCGCGCCTCGTCGCGACTCAGGCGGTAGGCTTCGGGGCGAATCGGGTTGCCGAGGCATTCCGATTTGCCCGCGGGGAAGTAGCGATCGCTCTCGGGGAAGGTCGTGATGATCCGGGTCGCGACCGTCGCGAGGGCACGGTTGGCGATCCCGGGAAAGACGTTCTGCTCGCAGATCACGGCGGGGATGCCCTCGAGGCGCGCCGCGAGGACCGCCGGGGCGCTCACGTAACCGCCGGTCCCCACCACGATCCTAGGCTTGACCTCCCGGATGATCCGTCGGGCTTCTGAAACCGAGCCCCAGAGGGCCTTGCCGAAGCGCAAGAGCTCGGGGCCGAGCTTGCGCGGCATGCCGACGACGTTCACCGGGTAGAAGGGATAGCCGTGCTGGGGCACGAGTTGGGCTTCCATGCGGGTGGGAGTGCCCATGAAGGCGATCGCCCAGTCCGGCCGCTGCGCGCGGATTTCCTCGGCCAACGCCAACGCCGGGTAGAGGTGGCCGCCCGTGCCGCCGCCCGCGAAGAGCACGCTCATGCCGTCACCTCCTCGCGCTTCAGCAAGCGCAGTTGCGCCTGGCTCTGCCGAGAGACGTTGAGGATCAAGCCGACCCCGAAGAGGGTCACCAAGAGCGACGTACCGCCCGAGCTCAGGAAGGGAAGCGGGATGCCGGTCGTCGGCAGCACGCCGATGACCACGCCGATGTTGATGAACGCCTGCGCCACGATCAAGGTGGTGATGCCCACGACCAGGAGCTGGTGGAACGGGTTGATCGCGCGCTTGGCGATCGCGAAGCCGCGCTGTGCCAAGGCCAGGAACAACAAGACCGTCCCCACGGCTCCCAAGAGACCCAGCTCTTCGGCGATCACGGCGAAGATGAAGTCGGAGTGCTGAATCGGCAGGTAGAAGAGCTTTTGCTTGCCCTGGCCGTAGCCCATGCCGAAGATGCCTCCCGAGCCGATGGCCAAAAGGGACTGGATGGTCTGGAAGCCGATGTCCTTGGGGTACTTCCAGGGATCGAAGAGCGCGAGCCAGCGCAGGCGCTGGTACTCGGTGTTCCAGGAATAGAGGACGACCGCCGTCATCCCCGTGATGCCCAGGCTGATCATCTTCCAGAGCGCCGTCCCGTTCACCAGGAAGAGCACGAAGCACGCGATACCCAGCATCAGGGTGCTGCCGAGGTCAGGCTGGAAAAGCACAAGGCCGAGCATGCCGCCGATGGGCAACAGGCACTGGCGGTACTCCTTGAGCAGGCTCCAGCCCTTCTCGGAATGCCTGGCGAGGAAATCGGCGAGGAAGAGCACAATCGCTATCTTGGCCAGCTCCGAGGGCTGCACCGAGAAGGGACCGAGTTTCAACCAGCGGGTGGCCCCGTAGACCGTGTGGCCCATGCCCGGGATATGCGTGGCGATCAAGAGGCCTGCGCTGAGCAGCATGAGGTACTTGGTCATGCCGCGCAGGCGATCCAGCGAGAGCACCATGCCGAGGCCCATCGCCACGAGGCCGACCACGGCCCAGATGGCCTGCTTGCGGACGAAGACCAGCGTGTCCCCGCTCGTGTTGACGGCCATGGGCGCCGAGGCGCTGAGGATCATGAAGAAGCCGAAGATCGTCAGGATGAGGACGATCGTCAAGAGGGATAGGTCAGGTCGCGAGCGCCAGCCTCGATTCAGCCGGCTCATGCCTGCGTGGCGACCTCATCGACGGGCGTGGAGGCGAGCTCTAGCACCTGCTGCTTGAAGACCTGGCCCCGCTCCTCGTAGTTGCGGAACATGTCGAAGCTGGCGCAGGCCGGCGAAAAGAGGACCGCTCCTCCCTCCACCGATTGGGCGCGAGCGGCAAGCAGGGCCGCGGGAAGGTCGGCGGCCATGGTGATGGCCTCGTAGCCCGCCGCGCGCAGGACCCGCTCGAAGTACGGAGCCGCTTCGCCGATCAAGACGGTATGGGAGACCCGCGAAGCGATCGCCTCGATCATCGGGGTGATGGCGCCGCCCTTGTCACGTCCGCCGGCGATCAGCACCAGGGGCTCGGTGAAGGACTCGATTGCCTTGATCGTCGAATCGTAATTGGTGCCCTTGGAGTCGTTGTACCACTGGGCTCCGTCGATCACGGCCACGGGCTCGATCCGGTGCTCGACCGCGCGGAAGTCCCTGAGGGCCAGGGCGATGATGCCCGGCGCGATGCCCGCAGCGAGGGCCATGGCCGTCGCCGCCAGGCAGTTTGATAGGTTATGCGCTCCGCGAAGCTGGATGTCGGCGATGGGCGCGACCGGGACCTCGTCCCCGTCCTTGCGCCAGACGATCCAGCCGTCCGAGATGACGACGCCCTCGGCGATCGCCCCCGAGAGGCTGAAGGGCAGCACTTGCGCCTTCAAGTCATCGATCAGGCCCGCAAGGGCCGGGTCGTCCGCGTTGATGATCGCCCAGTCCTCGGAGGTCTGCTTCGCGAAGATCCGCTTCTTGGCGGCGAAGTACGCCTCGCGCGTCCCGTGGCGGTTCAGGTGATCGTCGGTGAAGTTCAGCCAGGCGGCAATCCGGGGCTGGAACTCGTAGACGGTTTCGAGCTGGAAGCTGGAGACTTCGGCAATCAGCCAGTCGGCAGGCTCTTCGGCCAAAAGCACCAAGGGATGGCCGATATTGCCGCCGACGGGGGCATACAGGCCCGCGGCCTTGAAGATCTCGCCGGTCAGGGTGGTGGTGGTGGTCTTGCCGTTGGTGCCGGTGATGGCGACGATCGGCGTCTCGTGTCCGTCCTGGGCGATCCGGTAGGCGAGCTCGATCTCGCCGAAGACTTCCACGCCGTCGGCTTCGGCGGCTTGCAGGACCGGCAGCGTGCCGGGCACTCCCGGGCTCACCACGATGAGGTCGGCTTCCATGCACGCGCTGGCATGGCTTCCGGCTTCCAGTTCGACCCCTTCGGGGAGCTGGGCGGCGACCTCCTGGAGCTCCTCGCGGGTCCGGGAATCGCTTGCAATCACGCGGGCTCCCTTGGCGGCGAGCACCTTCGCGATCGCGAGGCCGCTCTTGCCGAGTCCGAGTACGGCAACCCGCTTATTCTGCCAATCCATGACACCTCCAGGCGACGATGCGCCCATTTAGAGCATCTAACAAAACCCACCTAATTAGAGCCGTTGGCGCCGCACGCGGCGCTAGGGCAGGGTTTCGTTAGGCGCTCTTACAGCAATGCGATGGTCAAGAGGGCCATCAAGCCCCCGACCAGGTAAAAACGTTGTACCACCTTGGTCTCGGCCCATCCCGAAAGCTCGAAGTGGTGGTGAAGGGGGCTCATCTTGAAGATTCGCTTTCCGGTCGTCTTGAAGGACCAGACCTGGAGGATCACCGAGAGGGTCTCCGCGACGAAGATGATCCCCAGGGGAATCAGGTAAAGCTCCAAGCGGCCCATGACCGCACAAGCCGCGATCGCCCCACCCAGGGCCAGCGATCCGGTATCCCCCATGAAGACCTGGGCCGGATGGGAGTTGTACCACAGAAAGCCCAAGCAGCCACCCACCAGCGTCAGCAGAAGCAGGGTGATGCCGCCAAGTCCCGAGAACGAGGCGTACTGCGTCAAGAGCCATGCGAGGCCCGCGAAGGCGATCGCCATCGTGCCCGCCGCCAAGCCGTCCAGGCCGTCGGTCAGGTTGACCGCGTTGGTCGTGCCCACCATGACGAGCACGAGCAAGGGGTAGTAGAGCCAGCCCAGGTCCCAGAGCGTGTGAAGGCCCGGGACCATCACGGAGGTGCCGTGCCCCGACAGGGCGAGGTAAACGGCGAAGGCGGCGGCGATGCCGAACTGGCCCGCCAGCTTCTGGCGCGCGCTCAGGCCCTTGTTGGAGCGCTTCTTGATGATCAGGTAGTCGTCGAGCCAGCCCACGAAGGCGTAGCCCAGGACCACGCCCATGACGGCCAAGAGGTCGGCGCTGGGGCGCCCGCCGCCAAGAAGGGTGACCGAGAGCGTGACGATCATGGCCGGGGCCACGATAATCCAGCCGCCCATGGTGGGAGTGCCCGCCTTGGTCTGATGGGATTGCGGGCCTTCCTTGCGAATGCTCTGTCCGATCTTCCAGGCCTTGAGGTAGGCGATGAAGGGTTTGCCGAGAGCGATCGCCAGGAAGGCGGTCACGACGAGCGCGAGCGAAAGAGGGATCATCGAGGCGTGGCTTTCCCTTCTAGGTTCTGGACGAGGAGCGAAATCAGGACTTCCATCTGCATGGAGCGCGAGCCTTTCACGAAGAGGCGATCGCCCGGCTTCAGCCAAGAGGCCAGGGCCTCCGCCCCTGCCGCGTGATCGGCGACGTGCGCCGAAATGCCCGGCAAGGCGTCCGCGACGTGCTGGCCCAGCTCTCCCATGGTGACGACGCCCGCGATGGGGAGGCGAGCGAGTTGCTCGCCGAGCTCGCGATGCGCCGTCACGGCGTAATCGCCAAGCTCGCCCATCTGGCCGACCGCCACGAACCTCCGGCCCTTGCACTCCTCTTGGCAGAAAGCCTCGAGCGTCAAGCGCATGGACTCGGGGTTGGCGTTGTAGGTCTCGTCGACGATGTCCACGCCCCCCACCGAGAGGGTCCGGGCGCGGCCCGGCAGGGCCTCGGGGGCGATGGCCAAGGCGGCGGGAAGGCTCAATCCCAGGTGCCAGGCCGTGGCGATCGCCGCCAGGGCGTTGGCGCGGTGGTGATCCCCCAGGAACGGCAAGGTCACGCGCACGGAGCCGGCCTTCATCGAGGGGCCCTCCTGCCAGTGCGCGACGAAGGTCCGGCCGGTGCCTTCTGCCCAGACCGTGGCCTTGGAGTCATGGAGGCTGAAGGTGGCCATGGGGCCGGGATGATCGCTGGCCTGGGCCATGGCGTAAGTGTCGTCATGGTTGACGACGGCGGACATGGTCGGGCCGCCGATGCGTAGCAACTCGCCCTTGGCGCGGGCGATCGCCTCGCGGCTGCCGAGCCTTCCGATATGCGCCGTGCCCACGTTGGTCAGGATGCCGACGTCGGGGCGGGCAATCGACGTGAGGTAGGCAATTTCGCCGGGGCCCCGCATGCCCATCTCGAGGACGCAGGCCCGGGTCTCGGGGGGCGTCTCCAGCAAGGTGCGCGGCAGGCCGATCTCGTTGTTGTAGTTGGCGTGCGTCTTGCCGACCGGCATGTAATGGCCGAGCAAGCTCGCGACCATTTCCTTGGTCGAGGTCTTTCCCGACGACCCGGTGATGGCCACGACTTTGAGGCCCAGTTTCTCGCGCCAGTAGCGGGCGAGATCGCCGTAAGAGGCCAGGGTGTCCTGGACCCGGATGACGCCGAGGCCCTTGGGCACGTCGACTTCTCGGCTGATCAGGGCCAGGGTGGCGCCGCGGCGGACGGCCTCCTCGAGGAAGTCATGGCCGTCGAACTTCGCGCCCTTGAGGGGCACGTAAAGCGAGCCCGCTTGCAGCGAGCGGGTATCGGTGGAGATGCCCGTGATCAAGGTGGGCCCAAGGCCCGCTTCCGGGGCGCCCCCGGTGGCTTTCAGGACGTCGTCGAGGCTCAGCATTTGGCGCCGGTCCTTTTCGCCAAGGCATCCTTGGCGACCTCGCGGTCGTCGAAGTGAATCGTTTGATCCGCGAAGATCTGGTAAGTCTCGTGGCCCTTGCCGGCGATGACGATCACGTCGCCGGCCTTGGCCTCGGCGATGGCCTTCGCGATGGCTTCCGCGCGGTCGGCCTCGATCGTGACGGGCCCCGTGACGCCCGCGGCCACCTCGGCCAAGATGGCCTGAGGGTCCTCGGAGCGGGGGTTGTCGGAGGTCAAGAAGACGAGATCCGCGAGGCGCGAGGCGATCTCGCCCATCTGCGGGCGTTTGCCCTTGTCGCGATCGCCGCCGCAGCCGAAGACCACCATCAAGCGGTTTCGGGTGAATTCGCGAGCGGTCTTCAGGACGTTCTCCAGGCCGTCGGGAGTATGCGCGTAGTCGACCAGGACCGAGAAGGGGTCCTCGGGACGGGTCACCAGCTCGACGCGGCCGGGCACGCCGCGCAGGCGCTCCAAGCCCGCGACGCAGGTGGCGAGCGGGATGCCGAGGCTAAGCGCGCAGCCCACGGCGGCCAGGGCGTTCGAGACGTTGAATAGGCCGGGAAGCCGCAGGGTCAGGGCCTGCTCTCCGAAGGGGGTGACCAGCTTCCAGCGCGAACCTGATGCGGTCAGCATGACGCCTTCGGCGCGCAAGTCGGCGTTGGCGGCTCCGGTGGCGGAGTAGGTGAGCACCGGCACCCGGGCTTGCTGGACCATGGTGGCGCCATGGGCGTCGTCGAGGTTGACGGCCACGCCTCGGAAGCCCGAGGAAGGCTCGATCATGCCGAAGAGCTTGGCCTTGGCCTTGGCGTAGGCGTCCATGGTCTGGTGGTAGTCCAGGTGATCCTGGGTGAGGTTGGTGAAGGCCGCGGCGTCGAAGTCGGTATGCGCGATGCGCAGCTGGTCGAGGGCGTGGGAGGAGACTTCCATGACGACGGCATTGACGCCCGAGCGCTTCATCCGGGCGAAGAGCCCTTGAAGCTCCAGCGACTGGGGCGTGGTATGGCCCGTGTCGAGGGTCTGCGAAGCGCCGCCTTCTTGGTAGCGGCCGCCCAGGGTGCCGATCAGGCCCGTGGAGCGTCCGGCTTCCTGGAGGATGGCCTCGATGAGGTGGGTCGTGGTGGTCTTGCCGTTAGTGCCGGTGACCCCGATGACTTCCATGGCGCGCGACGGGTGGCCGTAATGTTCGGCGGCAAGCCAGGCGAGGGCTTCGCGGGTATCGGCGGCGTGGAAGACGGGCACGCCGAAGTCCACGGGGTTTTCGGCAGCCCAGGCGGCGTCGATCATCAGGGCGGAGGCGCCGAGGGCGATCGCCTGGGAGAGGTGGTCGTGGCCGTCGGAGCGCAGGCCCTTGAGCGCGACGAAGATCTCACCGGGCTGGACGCGCCGGGAGTCGTAGGCGATGCCCGAGACCGGGGTCGCGCCGGGCCCGTCCCCTGTCAGGGAAATTCCCGAGGGGTAGCGGCTATCGATATCAGCGAGTCGCATGTCTTGCCTCCGCGTGGGCGTTCGAAGCAGCTTGAGCCGAGGGAGCCTCTCCTTCGGGCTTGGGCGCCACTCCGAGCACCCTTAGGGTATCGGCGGCCACCGCCTTGAAGAGCGGCGACGCGGTTTGGCTGGCGTAGTGGGCGCTCTGGGGGCTGTCCAAGAGGGCGAGAACCACGATCCGGGGCTTCTCGGCAGGGACGAACCCAATGAACGACGTCATGACGTCAGAGGAGTAGCCTCCGCCGGTCTCCTTGGCCTTATTGGAGGTCCCGGTTTTGCCGGCCACATTATACCCCGGAATCCCCGCGGATGCTCCGGTTCCCTCGTTCACCACCCCTTGCATCATGGCCAGCATTTTCCGCGCGGTTTCCGGCGAGACGGCCTGGCGCGGAGGAGCGGGCGGAAACTCCTGGATCACCTCGCCCTTTGGCGAGAGAATCCGCTGGATCAATCGGGGCGGGTGATAGGCCCCGTCGTTGGCGAGCGCGGTCGCCGCGGTCAGGATCTGCAAGGGAGTGACCGAGAGCGCGTAGCCGTACGAAAGCGAGGCCTGCGTGATCTCCTTCCATGGAAGCTTGGGGAGCCGCCCGCGGCCCTCGCCCTTGATGCCCGAGTCGGTGTCGCGTCCGAACCCGAAGCGCCTGAGCATGTCGTAATGCTCTTCGGGCGTCATGCGCTGGGCAATCTGGATCGAGCCGACGTTCGAGGAGACTTCCAGGATCTCGGCGGGGGTCAGTTGGCGAACGCCCGGGGGCGCACCGTGGTCGGAGATGGTGTGCTTGCCGATCTTCATCGTGGGAGGGCAAGCGAACGTCTCCGAGGGGCGAAGCCGGTTCAGCTCGAGGGCGCCCGCGATCGTGAACATCTTGATCGTCGAGCCGGGCTCGTAGGTGTCCTTCGCGGCCCAGTTCTTGATGGTCTGCCAGTCCGCGTCCTTGTAGCGATTGGGATCGTAAGTGGGCTGCGTGGCGAAGGCCAACAAGTCGCCGTTGGAGGGGTCCATGACGAGGACGGCGCCACGCTTGGCGCGCAGCTTCTCAACCGAGAGGGCGAGTTCGCGTTCGGCGATGTGCTGGATACGCTCGTCCAGCGTCAGGACGACCTTGGCGCCGTCGGTCAGCACGCTTTCAAGCGGAGAGCCGGAGTTCTCGCGCAAGAGCTCGCGACCGCGGGCGTCGACCTGGATGTAGAGCTTCTCGGCATCTCCTTTGAGCACGTCCTCGAAGTCATGCTCGATGCCGGCGAGGCCCTGGTTGTCGATCCCCACGAAGCCGATCAGGTTGGCGGCCAGGGAGTCCTTGGGATAGACGCGCTTCTTTTCGCGAAGCACGCCGATGCCCGGGATCCTCAGCTTGCGAACCGCCTCGGCGACGGTCGATTCTTCGAACTGCCGCTCGATCCAGCGCCAGTGAGTCCCCGAGAGCTTGCGCTGCACTTCGGGGACGGGGAGGCCGAGAACGGGGGCCAGCTTGGCGGCAATCTCTCCGGGGGGATCCTGAAACTCGGAGGGCTGGGCGTAGACGGACCAGGAGTTCACGGAAACGGCGAGCTCTTGGCCTTCGCGATCGACGATCTCGCCGCGGACCGTGCCCAGGTCGATCGCGCGCGTCCGCTGATCGCGGGCCTGGGCTGCGAGCTTGGGGGCGTCCCAGACCTGGAGGACGGCGAGGCGGCCGGCGAGGATGGCGGCCCCGAGGCAGAGTGCGGCGTAGATCCAGCCGCTTCGCGAACGAATGATTTGGGCGCGGCCCATTTAGTAGCCCTCAGGTGCTCCAAAGGGGGCGCGAGCCACCCGGGTCTTGACGTCCATGGGAGGCGGGGGAGCGATGTAGAGTGCGGCCTTGGGGCGAACCATGCCGAGGGCCTTGGCGCTTTGCTCGATCTGGTCGAGGGACTGCACGCGCGCGAGCTCGGTGCGCAGGCGCACGAGATCCTGGCGGCGATCGCGAATCTCACTTTGGAGGCGCGTGAGACCGGCCTCCTGGATGACCGTGAGGGTGTACAGGCCGACGTTGGCGACCAGCAGCGCGATGAGGAAGGCCTCGATGCCGAGCTTGCGCTTCTTCGGCTTGGGTTCGAGAACCCTCCACTGTTCGCGCTCGTCGAGAGGCTCGGTGCGCGGCGGGGCCAGGCGGTTATTGGGCGAGACCTGAGGAAGGGCCAGCGGCAGCGTTTCGGCGCGCCGGACCAGGGCGTTTTCCTTTTTGATAGGCTCTGCCATTGCTCTCCCCTTGACCCGATTGCGAGACGGCCCTCCGTCTCGGCAAGGGGCGTTCGCCGCTAAAGTCGTTCCGCCACCCGTAGCTTGGCCGAGCGTGACCGGGGGTTGGCCCGGATCTCGGCTTCCGAAGCCTCCACGGGCTTCGTCGTGATGACCTTGACCAGGGGCTGGGTCCCGCAGACGCAGATGGGCAGCTTCGGCGGGCAGACACAGGTCTTGGCCATGTCCCGGAAGACGGTCTTGACGATCCGATCTTCCAGGGAGTGGAAGCTGATGACGGCGAGCCGTCCTCCCGGGGCGAGCTTGGAGACCGCCGCCGGCAAGACCTGCGTGAGCACGTCGAGCTCCCGGTTCACCGCGATCCTGAGGGCCTGGAAGGTCCGGGTCGCGGGGTGGATGCCCCCGGCCTTGTGGGCCGGGATTACCCGTTCGATCACCTCGGCCAGCTCCCGGGTGGTCCGGAAGGGCTGGTCGCTCCGGCGCTTGAGGATGGCACGCACGATGGCTCGCGATTGCCGCTCCTCGCCGTACCGGAAGAGGATGTCGACCAGTTCCCGCTCGGAGAGGCCGTTCACGAGGTCGGCCGCACTGGGGCCTTCGTCTCCCATTCGCATGTCGAGGGGACCCTCGAGGCGGAAGCTGAAGCCGCGCTCGGCGGTGTCCAGCTGATGGGAGGAGACTCCCAGGTCGAGAAGGATTCCGGTCAACGGAGGCAGGTCCCACTCGGGAAGCACGTCGGCGAAGTTGCCTTGGCGCAGCTCGAAGTTGGACCCCAGCCGCCCGAGGCGCTCCTCGGCGACCGCGAGGGCCGCGGGATCCTGGTCGATCCCGTAGAGGAAGCCCCCCGTCCCGACTCGTTCGAGCAGGGCGGCGGCATGGCCGGCTCCTCCCACGGTTCCATCCAGGAACCTCCCGCCGGGGGCGGGATTCAGGAGGTCGAGGACCTCCTCCAGGAGCACGGAAACGTGATGGAAACCGGCGTCTTTCACCGTACGCTCTCCCTCGGTCGAGGTCTGTGACCCTCGCCACACGCCATGGCCCGAAAGCCTGTCGCAAACCGGGTTTCTTGCCTCCGGGGGGAGGACGGAAATCGGAGGCGACGGGCGCTCGGTCCAGGCAGGCTGCCTGTGCATGAAAAGTGGGGGGCATCCTGCGGGATGCCCCCCGGTCAGTGGGCCTGTAAGCCGAGTTCTGTCCCCCCGCAGCGGGGGTGATCATCTCTCTGGGACGCCAGTTACCTGACGCCTCATGCGACCTTACCCGGGGAATCGGCGGGCCGCGTCATCTTCCCCTGTTTGGTCTTGCTCCGGACGGGGTTTACCTAGCCAGCCGGTCACCCGACTGCTGGTGGGCTCTTACCCCACCTTTGCACCCTTACCCGACACCTTTTGCATCCCTGCTGGGTTCCGTTTTCCTTCGCGTTCCGCAATCGTTTCCTGCCTCATTCCGGGGCCGCGGACGGCCCCAGGGCGGCGTGCGCTTTGGGTCGCGTGGCGGATTGAAGCTGCAAGTCGTCCCTGCCGGTGGATGTCGACTGGGTTTCCCGTTGCGTGGAGGCTGCAGGTGTGTCGGGCGGTATCTTTCTGTGGCACTATCCTCGGGGTTTCCCCCACTGGGCGTTACCCAGCGTCCTGCCCTGGGGAGCTCGGACTTTCCTCAGGGACCCATGGTCCCCGCGATCACCCGTCCCACTGACTCGGGCATTTTATCGCCTCGTCATGCGCCCGTCAAGGAACGATTCCCAGCGCGCGTCGCGTGCGAGCGCGCTCAGCGCCGCCGCGTCCAGCCCGTCATCCGGCTCAAGAGACCCGGACGACCCAGGACTTGGACTTCCCCTTGACCCTTCAGCGTGTCCGAGACCTTGAGGAGGGCCAGCAATCCCAGTTTCGCTCCCTGAGCCTTCTGCATCGTGAACTCCTTGCTTGTCATGTGGGCGTCTCATGTCCGGGGTCGTGTGAGGCGTCCGCGTCCGCTGTTTCCCTGGTACCGGCCGAGGGAAGGGATACGCCTGAGCTTAACAATGGTTCATATACTAGCATAACGCCTGCCGCTTGCCAATCGTCCGCCCATGCTTGCGCCCACCCTCTCACTTGGCGCCGGCAAGCACGGAACTCAGCGCCGCGCAGCCTCGTCTGAGGCTCGCGGGCTCGCTCGCCCTGAGGCCAAACGCCCCATCGAACAAACGATTGACAGAACGTTTGTTCGATTATACCATTCGTTTGTTGGGTTCGCCTAACACGGGCGCGTCATGGCGGTCGTTCGCCGGGTTCATGAGGCGTCTCGCACGCCACGAAAAGGAGGTCATGATGATTCGTTCGCGTCAACCAGTCTATGCTCCCCGCCTGCGCCTGCTCTCGGGCGGACGGAGAACCTGGCTTCAGCGCTTCTGGGACGTCGAGGAGCTCTTCGAGTTCAAGATGACCCTGCTCGTCGCCGTCACCTTGATCGGAGCGTCCCTGGGCGCCTAAAGACCCAATGGCGCCTGAGCGTCACTCCAAGACCGGCGTCGCGTCGTCGACTTCTGCGAGCTGCGGCAGGGTGAACCAGAAGGTGCTCCCCGTCCCGACTCGGCTCGTCACCCCGATGCGGCCGCCATGCGCCTCGACCAACGCCTTGGCAATCGAAAGCCCCAGCCCCGCACCCCCGTGCTCGCGCGTCATGCTGGGATCCACCTGGAAGAACTTCTGGAACAACCTCCCAAGATGCTCCTCGGCGATCCCAATCCCGGTGTCTCGCACCTCCACCCGCACGCCGTCACGCTCGTTCCGAAGCGCGATCGCCACTTCGCCGCCCGCCGGCGTGAACTTGATGGCATTGCCCAAGAGATTCAAGAAGACCTGCCCGATCCGGCTCGGATCCATCGAGACATGCACCGGCTCCGATGGCAGCTCCGTGCGTAACGTGACTTTCGCCTCCTGAGCCTGCGGCTGCACGAAGGCCAGTTCTTCCTGCACCAAGAGCCCGAGATCGGCCTCCCTCATGACCAGCTTGAACGATCCCGCTTCCAGACGTGCGAAGTCCAGCATGTCGTCGACGATCCGCTGAAGGCGCTTCGCCCCCTCTTGAATCTGCGTCACGAATGCCCGCTGATCCATGGTCAACGGCCCGCCCACCTCGTCTTCGAGAAACTCGGCGTATCCGGTGATGGACGTCAACGGCGTGCGAAGCTCATGCGAGGCCGAATTGATGAAGTCGCCCTTCAAGCGGTCGAGCTCGCGAAGCGTCTCGATCTGCTCCTGCTGCAGGCGCTCGTTCTCGACCCGGGCCGAGACCTCCATGGCGAAGAGCAAGACCCCGCGGACTGTTTGCTCCTCTTCGAAGATCGGTACCGCCGTGCCGTCGATGTAAATCTGCCGCTTGCCGATCGTCAGCGGATACCCCGCGAAATGCACCGATTCGCCCTGGTCCAGGATCGCCTGGAAACCGGCATACTCGGCATCCAGCCCCGGGAAGATTTCGAAGACCGAGCGATTGACCAATAAATCCGGGCTCATCCCGGTGATCCGGATATGCTCCTCGTTGGTCCAGCGCACGACCAGCGAGCGATCGAGGTAAACGATGCCCACCGGCATCGAGGCGATGATATGGTCGATCAAGGCTTTCTCGCTCGTCAGCTCTCGATTTCGCTGGGCAATCTCGGCTTCGATCCGCTGGCTATGGTCTTGTAGGGCGGCATAGGCCTGCTCCAAGGCGCGCGCCCGCTGAGCGGTCTCGCTTTCCGCGCGCAGACGCTTGAGTTCGGCGGCGGCAGGCTTGGCCACCAGCCGCAAAAGCGGCTCCACTCCCTCCGCAAATGCAAAGGGCCTGCCGTGAAGCACGGCAATCACCCCCGCGGGCCGACCCGACTCGTCGTAGATCGCAATGCCGCCATAAGCCTCGGCTCCCATTTGGCGAATCATCGGATACTCGGGGAAGCGGGCCCGAAGCCCTTGGGGAGCGAAGTAACTGCCATGCTCGAACACCAGAGCGCACGGCGAGTCATCAAGCTTGAACGTGACGTTCTCGAGGTTCTGGCCGTTGGCGTAGAACGCCAGGGTTCGCGCATTCCCCCCGGTGGCCGGTTCGGAAATCAGGACGTAGTCAACGCCCAGCGCCTTGGCGATCGCCTGGCTGAGCAGGTTGAAGAACGCTTTTTCGGTCGAGCTCAGCAGGCTCTTGGCAAACGACTTCAGCGTGGCCTCGAAGCTCTGAAGCACCCAGTGCTCAGGCGGAGCGAGCTGCGATTCGAGCTCCTGGTTGCGGAGCTCGAGCCGAGCAATCGCCGCTTCTGCGGCATCGAGCTCGCGGCGGAGGCGGAGAAGCTCGTCGGCGTCCGTTTCCGGGATGAGATCTCGGTTGATCATGCCTTCCTTGCCTAATATTGCCAGCGATTGGGAGGTTGACCCAAGTACAAGCGCTAGTTTACCGGACAAGCGAATGGAGGTCTAGGCAAGCTTTTCTCGCGACTTTGTCAAGCCTGCTTGAGGGGCGCCCTCATCACGCTCGAATGGTTGACGCAAGGCCCTTTTACTCGTTGAATATAGGGGAACGCTTTCTGGAAAGGCCCGTCATGAACGTACTGAGCTCCCTCTTCGTCTCGACCGTCTTCTTGCGCTGCCCTGCTTGCGCCAAGGGGCCCATTTTCGACGGATTCTTCAAGATCTTCCCGTTCTGCGGGGTCTGCGGCCAGACGTTTCACATGAAGGCCGGCGAATTCACGGGCGGCGCCTACGTGAACTACGGCGTCACGGCCCTCCTGGCAGCCGTGCTCTACGTCATCCTCGAAGTCACCATGGACCTCTCGGTCGTGGCGCTCACCACGATCCTGGTCGTCTTCGGGACCCTCTTCCCCTTCCTCTTCCTCCGTCACTCGCGCGCCTTCTTCATGGCCTTGCTCTACGTCACGGGGGCCCTCAAGGAAGAACCCCAGGAAAACTAGTCATGGACCTCGACATGCTGGCGCGGGGGCTTGCGGCCATGGACCATTGGCGTGCGCAATGGCCCGCTTTTGATTCGGCGCCCGAACTCGCGGTTCCCGAATCGACGATGCAAGCGACGCTCGATGAACTCGCCGAGCGCCTGCGCGACAACTACCCGTTCTTTCATCCGCAGTACGCGGGGCAGATGCTGAAGCCCCCCCATCCCGTGGCGATGATGGCCTATATGATGGCCATGACCATCAACCCCAACAACCACGCGGCGGACGGAGGGCCTGCGACGGCCGCCCTGGAGCGTGAGGCGATCGCCCAGCTCGCCGAGATGTTCGGGTATGCCTCGCCGCTGGCGCACCTCACCAGCTCCGGGACGATCGCCAACCTCGAGGCCCTCTGGATTGCACGTTCGCTGCATCCCCAGAAGGCCGTCGCCTACTCCCGGCAGGCCCATTACACCCATTCCCGCATGGGCGAGGTCCTGGGCATCGAGGCCATTCCCGTGGATGTCGATGCCGCGGGCCGCATGGACCTCGCGCGCCTCGAACGCCTGCTCGAGACAAACGCCATCGGGACGGTGGTCGCCACCGCCGGGACGACCGGCCTCGGGGCCGTGGACCCCATCGACCGCCTGGTCGAAATGGGCCAAGAACGTGGGTTTCGCGTGCACGTCGATGCCGCCTACGGGGGCTTCTATCGCCTTCTGGCCGACGGCGGCCTCGACGAGGCGGCGGCGCGGGCGTTTCGGGCGATCGCCCAGGCGGATTCGGTGGTGGTGGACCCGCATAAGCACGGGCTTCAGCCGTACGGCTGCGGGGCGGTCCTGTTCCGGGATGCGTCAGTTGGTCGCTTCTACAAGCATGACTCGCCGTATACCTACTTCACCTCGGCGGAGCTTCACCTGGGCGAGATCAGCCTGGAGTGCTCGCGGGCGGGGGCGGCGGCAGCCGCATTCTGGGCCACCCTGCGCTGCTTCCCGCTGACGGCCGATGCCGGCATGGGCCCGATCCTCAAGGCGACCCGACGGGCCGCCCTCGATTGGGCCTCGCGCATCCAGGCGAGCCCGCGGCTTCACCTGGTCATGCCGCCCGAACTGGATATCCTGGCGTTCTTCCCGGTGTCGGGTGAGTCCGAGACCCTGACGGCGTCGGCTGTTTCCTGTGAGTCGGAGCGGATCTTCAACGTCCTCATGGCGGATCCCAGCGAGCCGTTATTCCTCGCCAAGCTCATCCTGCCCCGGGCGCTGGTGGAGCCGCGCGCTCCGCAGCTTCGCTGGGACCAGGACCAGGTCACGGTCCTGCGCTCCTGCCTGATGAAACCCGAGCATGCGGTGGCCGTGCCCTGGCTGCACGCGCGGCTCGAGCGCGAACTTTCCCGCTAACGGCGCGACATCCGCTATCGCCGGTCCGGATCGTGATCCTGGCCGGCGTTCTGCTGCTGAAGCTGTTCTTTCTTGTCGAGGCGATACTCGATGGCCGCGCGTCGGTGCTCGGGGGCGAAGATCTGCTCCGAGCCCAGGAGCACGCCGCCGATGATGGACGTGCCTTCGTCTCGCTTCTTGTAGGCGCGGGTCCAGCCGAGTTTGTCCGTCACAAGCAGCAGCAGGAACCCGCCCACGATGAGCCCGATGACGATGAAGGGATAAAGCGCGAGCATGGTGACTCTCCTTTCGCGGTGACGGGTGAGGAGAAGTGCTCGAACATCGCGGCTCCAATCATCTGGACGTTTGGCTTATGACCGATCTACCCAAGAATCGGCTTACGTATCGGGGACTTGCTCTAGCGCTCGCCATGGCGTATACCGAGCATGGGTTTCCTTGCTTACATGCCCATCGGAGGATTTTGATGTCACCAACGAAGACCTTGGTTCTGACCTCCTTGCTCGTTGGGGGCCTAGCCGGCCCGGCCGCGGCGGCCATCAAACAGGAGCCCTTGACCTACCAGCACGGCGGTTTGACCTTCCGGGGCGTCTTGGTCTACGACGACGCGCAAAAGGGCAAGCGTCCCGGGGTGATGGTCGTCCCCGAGTGGATGGGCCTGGTGCCGCTGACCCGCCAAAAGGCCGAGGAGGTGGCGAAGCTGGGGTATGTCGCCTTGGCGGTCGATATGTACGGCGAGGGCAAGGTCGCGGCCAACGCAGAGGAAGCGTCGCAGCTTGCTGGCGTGTTACGCCAGGACCGCCCGCTGATGCGTGCTCGGGCTCAGGCGGCCTTCGATGCCTTGCGCCGGAATGGGCGGGTGGATGGCGATCGCCTCGCGGTGATGGGCTATTGCTTCGGTGGCGGAGTGGCCTTGGAGTTGGCACGCCATGGCGCTCCGTTGCGCGGGACCGTCAGCTTCCACGGCAACCTCGACACCCCGAACCCGGCGGATGCTCGAAACATCAAGGGGCAGGTGCTGGTTTTGCACGGGGCCGACGATCCGCTCGTTCCCGCCGAGCAGGTGGCGGCCTTCCAGAGCGAGATGCGAAACGCCAAGGTGGACTGGCAGATGAACTCCTACGGCGGAGCGGTTCATTCCTTCACCAATCCTCAGGCGGGGAACGACCCCTCCAAGGGAGTCGCCTACAACGAAAAGGCCGACAAGCGCTCCTGGGAAGCGCTATCGAGCTTTCTTTCGCGCATCTTCTAGCGCTTGCCGCCGCGCCAGAGCCGTGCAAACGGACGCGCCCCCGGGCAGGTTCCCGGGGGCGCGTCGCGATCTGGGATCAGAGGTGATAGAGGCTTTCAAGCACGGCCTGCTGCTGTCTCAGGGCTTCAAGCTTGAACTGCACGAACTCCTCGAGTCCCGGCATGTCCGAGGTCAGGGTCACTTCGATATCCCCGTCCTCCTCGATCGAGGGCGCTTCGAGCTTCGAGGCGAACTCGTTCATCAGATCGAGCAGGAGATGCACCTGTCCGACGTTGAAACTCTGCGCTTCCACCTTCTTGCGGGTCTGACGGCGGGGCTTGCTGGTCGAAGTGGCCTTGCGACCACGGGAGGGCTTGGAGGGGTTGCTCGAGTTGCTTTTATCCATGACGACCTTCCCTTCTGTTGTCCGTTCTCATATCCACTGAATGGATAATAGGCCCTTTGGAGGGCCCTTAGAAGGGCCTACAAACCTCAACAATATTAAGCAAGCAGGCCGATACGCCCGTCGTTGAGTTGTCACCGAGTTTACATCCGCCGAGGTCCGCCCCCCATGCGAAAGACCCGGTTTTGAAACCGGGTCCGGGGCTGGTGACGCCGCTCACGCGGCTTTTCAAAGCATTCTAAAGAAACCTAAAAGAATGTAATCCCCTGCCTGCTCTGAGCCAGGCAGCGCGCGGCTTTCAGCAGATCCTCGCCTCGGGTGAGGAGATCCGGGCAAAGCCTCAAGGACGTGCCCCGCGCGTCCGTGTTCACCCCATGGGCTTTGAGCCGACGGGCGAGCTCGGGAGCTTGCGCATGCGTGACCAGAACGAAAGCCCCATGGTCCTCGCGGGCCCCGACGGCCGGAATGCCCTCGGCTTCCAGCGCGTCCAAGAGCAGGCGCTGCTGAGACAGCGAGGTCTCGCGAAGCCGATCCACTCCCAGGGCGAGCGTGAACTCCTGGCCGGCGCGCGCCTGATAGAACGGCAGAATCGGGGGCGTGGATTCCAGGAAGGCATCCCCACCCGGCCCGAAGAGCGGCGGATCATGCCGCTCGTAGCCGAACGGCTCGCGCTTGGCGAACCAGCCGGTGTCCAGCGGCACGAGGCTTCCGTCCAGGTGACGGGGGTGCAGGTAGAGCCAGCAGGCCCCGGTGCCGCCACGCAGGTACTTGTACGAGCCTCCGATGGCGAAGTCCGCATCGAGGGCGGTGACATCCACGGGCAGCACCCCCACGGCATGGTAGAGGTCCAAGAGGACCCGTGCGCCCCGCGCATGCGCTTCGCCGATCATCCGGTCGAGACCGGTCACGACCTGGCCCGTGCCGAACATGACCATCGAGACCACGATCAGGCCGGGACCTTCCCCGAGCGCTGCGAGCAAGTCGTCGACCTGGAAGCGCCCTTCCGCATCCGGCTCGACCACCGTCAGGTCGATTCGACCTTGCTGCGCGTAGACCTTGAGAATGAAGTCGATGGAATCGAACTCGCCGCGGGTCGTCACCACGCGCATCCCCAGTGGGCTGGCATTGAGAACCGTCCGCAATCCTTGGCCCGCGCTGGTCTTGGGCGCGATGCAATCCGGGCGCGGGGCGCCGATCAGCGCGGCCGTCCGGGTGCGGAAGGCCTGGATCTCGCCCATCCAATCCTCCCATGCCCCATCGAGGTTTTGGTACCAGGATCCCAGGGCCTCCTGCACGTCGAGGGCGGTCTGGTCGAGCGGGCGGCCCAGCGAATGGTTGGCGAGGTAGATTTCGTCTCGGGCGAGGACCCGCGAAAAGAGCGGGTAGACGTGCTTGGCCACGTCCTCCTCTCGGAACGGGCCGCTCCCGGCGAGTCGGGACTGGAGCTCCTGAAAGACGGGCCGGATCATGGCTGGCCGATCTCCGTGCGGACGTCGAAGAGCTCGGGGAAGAACGTCAATTCGAGGGCGCGCTTGAGGAAAGAAACGCCCGACGAGCCGCCGGTGCCGCGCTTGAAGCCGATCGTCCGCTGGACGGTCCGCATGTGCCGGAAGCGCCAGAGCTGGAACTGGTCTTCGATGTCGACGAGCTTCTCGCACATCTCGTAGGCGTCCCAATACTGGTCGGGGGCTTCGTAGATTTGCTTGAAGACCGGAATCAGCCCTTCGTTGCGCTCGTAGGGCTGGGACCAGTCCCGCGACAGGCACTCCTCGGGCACGGCGAAGCCGCGGCGGTGAAGGTGAAGCAGGAACTCGTCGTAGAGGCTGGGGGCGTTGAGGATGGCCTCGAGCTCGCCGAGAATGGCGGCATCGTGGCGGAAGACCTCGAGGGTCTGGGCGTTCTTGTTGCCCAGCATGAACTCGATGGCTCGGTACTGGGGAGACTGGAAGCCGGAGGCGGCGCCCAGCGCCCCGCGGAACTGGGAGTACTCGGTGGGCGTGAGGGTCGCCAGCACGGACCATTGATCGAAGAGCTGGGCCTGGATGTTCTTGATCCGGGTGAGAATCTTGAAGCAGGGATCCAGTTTGTCGGACTGGATGGAGGCGATCGCCCCCTTCAGCTCATGCAGGATCAGCTTCATCCACAGCTCCGAGGTCTGGTGCTGGATGATGAAAAGCATCTCGTCGTGATGATCGCTCAAGGGACGCTGCGCGGAAAGCAAAAGATCGAGGCAGAGGTAGCCTCCGTAACTCATCCGCTCGCGCAGGTCGAGCTCCATGCCGGTTTCGAGGTCACGACGGTTCATCTTTCCTCACCTTCGATGGCTGTGTTTGGCATTGGGAACGGGTTTGGGCTGTAGCATCAAACCAGAAGCGAGGGGCCATGTCAAACCGAGCGCACGGTTGACCTTCCGGCCCTTGGGGCGTTACGATCACAAATCCACTGGGTCCCCAAGATCGACCGTAGGTGGCCCCTCCGGACTCAAGACGCCGGAAGCCGCGACTCGAGGAGGACAGATGACGGCAACTGGCACGCTGACCCTCGACGGGTATCGGCTGCAGCATCGGATCGTGGGCGAAGGCCGGCCCTTGCTCGTCATCGGCAGCGCCGTCTACTATCCCCGGCTCTTCGAGGCCACGACGATCCCCGGGATCAGGTGGGTTCACGTCGACCACCGCGGCTTCGCCGAGGCGCCCGCTTCCGAAGAGCCCGACGACGTCACCCTGGAGACGGTGATCGCGGATCTCGAGGCGATGCGAAGTGACCTGGGTCTCGAGGATCTCGTCCTGCTCGGGCACTCAGGCCATGCCTTCATGGCCGTCGAGTACGCCCTGCGCTACCCCCAGCACGTGTCCAGGCTGATCCTCCTCAACACGGCCCCGACCAACAGCCCCGAACGCCAGCGGCAAAGCTTCGATCACTTCGATCAAGCCGCGACCCCCGAGCGCAAGCGCTGGTTCGAGACCGAAATCGCCAAGCTCGCCGATGATCTCGCGCGCGAGCCGGAGCGTCGCTTCGCGCATATCTGCATCCGCATGGGGGCTCATTCTTTTTACGACTTCACCTACGACGGGACTCCCCTCTGGGAGGGCGTGCCCATGACCATGCCGATCCTCGACCATCTCTGGGGCGAGGCCTTCGCCCAACTCGACCTGCGCGACCGCCTACCCTTACTCGACAAGCCGATCTTCCTCGGCTTGGGGCGCTACGATTACCTTGTGGGGCCCGTTTCCCTCTGGGACGAGATCGAGGATCGCTGCCCCCACGTCACGAAGGTCGTCTTCGAGGAATCCGGTCACACCCCGATGCTCGAAGAGCCCGGAGCTTTTGAAAAGCAGGTCCTCACGTGGCTTGGCGTTTGACCGAGCCGTGCATGCGCCATGACGGGGGTAGGCTGTGACGATGCCCATCGTGGCCACGAAGTTGCACCTGCCGTCACCGCGGCGCCAGGTAGTGGCGCGTCCTCACCTGATCGAAAAATTGAACGCGGGGCTGCACCGCAAACTGACCGTGATCTCCGCCCCCGCCGGGTTTGGCAAGTCGACCCTGGTCAGCGCATGGTTGGCCGAATGCGGGCGTCCGGCGGCCTGGGTGTCGTTGGACGAACGGGATAGCGACCCGTCCCGCTTCTTGATGTACGTCATCCAGGCGCTGCAAACGGTCGTGCCGGGTTTTGGAGAAGAGGTGCTCGCCACTCTGCAAGGCCCCCTGCCGCCGGCACTGGAGGGCGTGTTGACGGCCTTGGTCAACGCGTTAGCGGCCATCGACGAGGCGGTCTTGCTGGTCCTTGACGACACCCACGCGATCGAGTCGCCTCCGGTCGATCACGCTCTCGCTTTCTTCGTCGAGCACCTGCCGCCCCACGTGCACCTGGTCATCGCCACGCGCGAGGACCCGCGCCTGCCGTTGCCGCGCTTGCGCGCGCGCGATCACGTGACCGAGTTGCGTGCCGCGGACCTGCGCTTCACGTTGGACGAGGCGGCCACCTTCCTCAATCAGGTCATGGGCTTGCAGCTTGCTGCGGATGACGTCCGCCAGCTGGAAACCCGCACGGAGGGCTGGATTGCTGGTCTCCAACTGGCGGCGCTCTCCTTGCGGGGCCATGACGACGCTGCGGGGTTCATCCGCACGTTTGGCGGCAGCCACCGATTCGTCCTCGACTATCTGGTGGAAGAAGTCCTACAGCGGCAGTCCGAACGCATGCAGGACTTCCTGTTGCGCACCTCGATTCTCGAACGCCTCTGCGGACCACTTTGCGAGGCGCTACTGGAGCAGGGCGGCGGACAGGAAACGCTGGCCGCCCTCGAGAGTGCCAACCTCTTCATCGTTCCCTTGGATAACGAGCGTCGCTGGTACCGCTATCATCATCTCTTTGCCGACCTGCTGAAGCAGCGCCTGCTAAGCACCTCTTCTTCGAGTGCTGCGCGGGAACGGGTGGCGGCTGATCACTTGCGGGCCAGCATCTGGTACGAAGAGAACCGCATGGAGCTCGAGGCCTTTCAGCATGCCGCCGCCGCTCATGATCTCCCGCGAGCGGCACGCTTGGTGGAGGGAGAGGGAATGCCGCTTCACTTCCGAGGTGCGGTGACTCCGGTCTTGACCTGGCTCTCCACGTTGAGCCAAGCGGACCTGGATGCGTATCCGGCCCTCTGGGTGACGTCGGCTTCGGTCGACCTTTTCGTCGGCCGGTTTGCGGGGGTCGAATCGAAGCTGCAAGCGGCCGAGGCGGCCCTAAAGGGCATCGACGGGGACGCGAGGACCCGGGACCTCTTTGGTCATATCGCCTCCATCCGGGCAACGCTGGCCGTCGGATTTCAGGACGCCGACACCATCTTGATGCAGTCGCGCCGCGCCCTGGAGCTCTTGCACCCTGGCAACCTGCCGGTCCGCACGGCGACGGCCTGGACGCTCGGTCACGCCCATCAGATGCGGGGAGACCGTCGCGCGGCCCGCGAGGCCTATACCGAAGCCCTCGCGCAAAGCGAGGCGATCGGCCACGTCGTGATCACCCTCGCCGCCACCATCGGCCTGGGCAACCTCGAAGAAGAGGATCAAGACCTGGAACGGGCGAGCGAGACTTACCGGCGGGTCCTGCAACTGGCGGGCGACTCCCCCTTGCCGGTGGTCTGCGAAGCCCATCTCGGTCTCGGTCGCATTTGCTATGCCTGGAACGACCTCGATGCCGCCGAACGCCACGGGCAGCAGGCGGCTCAGCTGGCGAAGCAGCTGGAGAACACCGGCCGGTTCGCGGCCTGCGAGGAGTTTCTCTCGCGCGTGGCGCAGGCGCGCGATGCCTTGGCCGTCGCGGCCGAAGCGCCGGATCCAGCACAGCGGCTTATCGAGCCTTTGAACGCCCGAGAGCTGGAGATCCTGGCCCTCATCGCCCGGGGCCTCTCGAACCGCGAGATCGGTGAGCAGCTTTTCCTCGCCCTCGACACGGTCAAAGGGTACAACCGCAGCATCTTTGGCAAGCTGCAGGTCCAGCGCCGCACGGAAGCGGTCGCTCGTGCCCGCGACCTGGCGTTACTGTAAGCCCTTCTCAGTTTCACACCAAAGTGTGGTGACGGCCCTTCGGGGCGCCCCCTATACTCCGAAAAGATTGAGAAAGGTGGCCTTGACCGCCACCACGGGGCGGACCATGTCACGTGAAACACATCCAGAGAATCAATCGGCAGCGCCACCGATCTGGCAGTTCCGGGTCGAGGGCCAACTGGGCCCTGAATGGTCGGACTGGTTCGGCGGACTGACCGTAGAGGCGGTTGAGGGTGGCGAGACCCTCCTGCGGGGGCCGGTGGTCGATCAGGCTGCGCTGCATGGCGTTCTGAAGCGGCTACGCGACCTCGGCATTCCCTTGATCTCGCTCAATCGTCTCGAAGACTACTCGGCCTACCCGCAGGCAGACAGAGAGGAAGCATGATGAAAGCCATCGTTTGTACCCAGTACGGTCCCCCGGAGGTCCTACGCCTGCAGGAAGTCGCCAAGCCGACACCGAAGGACCATGAGATTCTCGTGAGGGTGCATGCTACGACCGTGGCAGCCGGGGACGTGCGGGTTCGAAGCTTCAACTGCCCCCCGGCGATGTGGCTGCCCATGCGCTTGGTCTTGGGCTTGACCAAGCCCCGGAAGCCGATCTTGGGGATCGAATTGTCGGGGGAGGTCGAAGCCGTCGGGAACAAGGTGACGCGCTTCAAACCGGGAGATCTGGTCTTCGCCGAAACGGGCATGCGCTTCGGCGGCTATGCCGAGTACGTCTGTCTTGCCGAGAACGGGGTGGTGGCCATCAAGCCGCCCAACGTGAGCCACGAGGAGGCGGCTGCCCTTCCGGTGGGGGCGAATTCTGCCCTGTACTTCCTGCGGAAAGGAAACCTCCGGCAGGGGCAAAAGGTCCTCATTTACGGAGCGTCCGGTTCGGTCGGCACCTTCGCGGTGCAGCTCGCCAAGTACTACGGGACGCACGTGACCGGCGTCTGCAGCACCTCCAACTTGGAGTTGGTGCGTTCGCTCGGTGCCGATGCGGTCATCGATTATACGAAGGAAGACTTCGCGGCGCGCGGCGAGACGTACGACCTGGTCTTCGATGCGGTCGGGAAAACCAGTCATGCCCAGTGCAGGCCGGTTCTGGCACCGAATGGGGCCTATGTGACCGTCGATGGGCAAGGGATTGCCAAGGAAAGTCTCGAGAATTTGATCTTCCTCGGTGACCTTCTGGAACAGGGAGTGATCAAGTCGGTCATCGACCGGCATTACTCGCTGGAAGAGATTCCGGAGGCACATCGGTACGTCGAGCAGGGCCGTAAAAAGGGCAGCGTCGTCATCCGCTTGCGCGGTTGACCGGGACCTCTTGGGGGGCTACGATCTCGCGATGATCCGGTGAACGATCGCCGGGTAGGAAACCTCGCGCTATCCTGGCGGAGCGAGACTTGCTCAAGGGAGGGCCCCTCATGGACTACTCGATGGAGAATGCCGCGGGGCGTAAGCCCAACCGGTTGCTTGGCGAGAAGTCGCCCTACCTTCAGCAGCATGCCTATAATCCGGTCGACTGGTATCCCTGGGGCCCCGAGGCCTTCGAGAAGGCCAAGCGCGAGGAGAAGCCCATCTTCTTGAGCGTGGGCTATTCGACCTGCCACTGGTGCCACGTCATGGAGCATGAGGCCTTCGAGGACCCGGAGGTCGCGGCCATGCTGCGCGAGACCGTGGTCAGCATCAAGGTGGATCGCGAGGAGCGTCCCGACGTCGACAGCCTCTACATGACGGCCCTTCAGGCCATGACGGGCCAGGGGGGCTGGCCCATGACGATCTTCATGACCCCGGAAGGCAAGCCGTTCTTCGCGGGCACCTACTTCCCGCCCGTCGACATGCATGGTCGGCCGAGCTTCAAGCGCTTGATTCGCCTCATCGAGAACGCCTGGAAGACCAAGCGGGAGGAGATCGAACGCTCGGGCTCCGAAATCCTGGCCGCCATCCAAGAGGACCAGGGCACCCATGGGCCGGGGACCCTTGCCGTGAAGCTGGTCGAGAATGCGGTTTCCACCTTCAAGGAGCAGTTCGATGCCCGGCATGGGGGCTTCGGGCGCGCCCCCAAGTTTCCTCGCCCGATGATCTTCTCGCTCTTGCTGAGGCAAGCCGTACGCCGTGACGATCCCCTGGCCCTCCAGATGGTCGAGACGACCCTCACGGCCATGGCCCGCGGGGGAATCTACGACCAGCTCGGCGGCGGTTTCGCCCGCTACTCGGTCGATCCCTACTGGCAGGTGCCCCACTTCGAGAAGATGCTCTATGACAATGCCCTCTTGGCCCGCTCGTACGTCGAGGCCTACCAGGTGACGGGCAACCCCGAGCATGCCCGGATCGCGAGGGAAACGCTCGACTACGTCCTTCGCGACATGACCCATGCCGAGGGCGGCTTTTACTCGGCGGAAGACGCCGATTCCGAGGGGCGAGAGGGGGCCTTCTACGTCTGGACGCCCGAGCAGATTGCCGAGGCGCTCGGCCCCGATGCCTCGTTCGCGATGCGCGCCTACGGGGTCACGCCCGAAGGGAACTTCGAACACGAGGGGGAGACGGTGCTTCACGTCGGGGCCACCGGTAACGTTCTGGCCGCCGAGTTCGACCTGTCTATCGACGAGGTGGGAGAACGGCTAGCGAGCGTCCGCCGGCGCCTCTTCGAGGCGCGCAAGGCGCGCGTGAGGCCCGGCCTCGACGATAAGGTGCTCACGTCGTGGAACGGCCTGATGATCGGTACGATGGCCTACGCCGGCCGGGCCCTTTCCGAGCCGCGTTACCGGGTAGCCGCCGAGCGCGCCGCCAATTTCGTCTTGGATCGCTTGAAGACGCCAGGCGGCCTCTTGCGGCGTTGGCGTGACGGCGAGGCCAAGGTCGAGGCTTACCTCGACGATTACGCGTACCTATCGGGCGGGCTTCTCGACCTTTACGAGGCCACGTTCGATCCCCGCTGGGTGAAGGAGGCGCGAGGCTTCATGGCCGAGGCGATCGCCCGCTTCTGGGACCATGAAAACGGCGGCTTTTACTTCTCGAGCCTGGACCAGGATCCCTACCTGAAGACGCGCACCAAGGATACCACCGATAACGCCGTCCCTTCGGGCAACGCGGCGGCTGCCGACGCCATGCTCCGCCTGGCGAGCCTGACCTGGGACGAGACCTTTCGAGCCAAGGCGGAGCGCACGCTGTCGACCTTCGCGCATGCACTCGCGACGTTCCCGGCGGCTTACCCCGCCATGCTGTCGGTCGTGGACGACTTCCTCGTGGGGCACCGGGAAGTCGTCGTGGCGGGGCCTTCCGAGGCTCCCGAGACCCAGGCGCTCTTGCGGGTGGCGATGCTCCGCTACTTGCCCGGCGTGGCGATCGCGCATACGGAAGGGGACGGTGCCGGACTCGAGCTGCTGAAAGGGCGTCATCCCCTCGATGGCAAGCCCGCCGCGTATGTCTGCAAGCGCTTTGCCTGCCAACGTCCGGTCACGGACCCCCTGGAGTTGAAGAAGGCGCTGGAGCGCTAGAGCCCTTCCCAGAGTTCCGCGAAGAAGCGCTCGCGGTCGAGGCCTTCCGGTTTCAGGCCGTGCTCGGTCGCGGCGTCGTATTCGCGGTTCCGTCGGGTGATCTGCGTGGACAGGCGTTGGATGGCGGGCTGGAGCGCCTCGTCGATGACGGCCTGCACGGCCTCGGGCGGGAGCGTGCCGCTGGGGCCGACCGGCTTGTAGAGGACGCGGTTGCGGCTGGCGATCGCCTCGAAATGTCCCTTGAGTCGGGGATCGCTCGTGATGCCCAGGTGGCCTTCTTCATGGGCTTGAAGCTGGTCCAGGAATTGTTTCCAGCGGCTGGCTTCGCGAGCCGGCAGGCGCACGCCCGGGGCCAGGGTGGGCAGCGTGATCTCGTGAGACCAATCGACCGAGAGCTCGGTGAGCCGGATGATGGCGAGCCCGTCCTCGACCTTGTAATCGTAGCGGTAATGCGTTTGGAAGGTGTAGCGGGTCACTCCCGGGAAGCGGCGCCCTTCGGAGTCCATGGGGCCCAGCATGCGGCATGCGTCGAGCAGCTCCTCGAAGCGCTGTCCGACGACCGGGTAGGTGCGCATCCGAGGTGGGGGGAGGGTGTAGACCAGGGCGGGTGTGCTTGCCAGCGCGGTCGTCAGCGTCCAAGTGGCGATCGCCACCATTCGTCAGTCTCCTCGATTTGGCTCTACGTTTCCTAGGGCGCTATACCCCGAAACGCGCGGCCCACCCCGAGGGTGGGCCGCTGAACCGTATGTTTTGCGTTGGTCTGCGCGTTACTGCAGCGGGGGCGAAACCGGGGCTTGTGCCTGAGGCTGGGCCTGCACCTGCGGGGTGAAGGCCTGAAGGGCCGAGACCATCTGCTTTTCGGCGCCACCGAAGAGGCCGAAGAGGTTGAAGCCGCTGTTGAGCTTGTCGATCATCGACTGGCGCGCCTGCGGCGAGAGCACGTTCATCCAGGCCGAGGAGACTCCGTAGCCCATGGTGTCCATGAGCATCTTGATGTCGTCCTTGGTCAACGCGCCGATGACCGCGTCAAAGGCCGCCTGATCGTACTGACGGTACTGCATGAGCGAGGGGCTGAAGAGGGCCTTCAGGGCGGCGCCCTTCGAGGCTTGATCGAGGTCCTCGAAAAGGCGCTTGATGCCCTTGCCCGACCCGCCGTAGAGGCCGTCGAGCTCGTTGAGCACGTAGTCGACCTGCTCGGTCTGGCTCGCCATGCCAAAGATGTTGACGATGGCGGCGCGATCGCCGCCGTCCGTCCGGCCCTCGACCAGCATCTGGATCATGGCCGCCTTCTGGCGCGGGAGCGAGTCGTAGAGCAACTCGGGGCGGGTGGCGAGCATGTCGCGAACCGAATCGGCGTTCGCACGCTGGAGGAAGGAGTCGATTTCCGCGACGGCCTGCTCGTTCACCTTGGCGGTGCCGTTGGCGGCATCCGGGCTGTTCGCATTGCCCTGGGTGGCGTCGGTGCCGGGTGCGTTGGTGCCCTGTGCCGATTGGTTGCCACCGGTGGCCGCAGGGACGTTAGGCGCGCCCATGACCTTGTCGAGGTATTCCGGCGAGGACCAGACCTGCGTGTAGGTCTGCCGCGGCACTTCGGGAGGCGCGCTGGGAGCGGCGGGAGCCGCGGGGGCGGCTTGCGGCGCCATGCCCATCACCTGGGGCGCGTAGACGCCGGGCTGGGGCATGCCCATCACCTGAGGCGAGACCGTTCCGGCGACGGGGTAGCCGGGCTGCGCCGGGTAGCCGGTCGCGGCCATGGGAGCACCGGGCTGGGTGGGGATCACACCGGGCGGGTAGGCGGCGGCCGGAGCTCCCGGGACCGGAGTGCCCGCGGCAAAGGCCTGTTGCTGCCCGGGCACGGCGGCGACGGTCGGCGGAACCTGCACGCCTGCGTTGATCGGCTGGGCGGTCACGCCCATGGGGCTGCCGCCGGCGGCCACCGGCGTGCCGGAAGCGGCGTAGGCCTGCTGAAGCGTGAAGCCCATGATCTCGAGCTGGGCCGCGAGCGTGTCACGCTCGGTGCCGGCCGGCATGTAGGCGATCGCGTACGCGGCGTCCTGGTAGGCGGTGGTCATGGTGAGCACGTCGTTGCGGGTCGTGGCCTCGTTGAATCGCGTGCTCGCGGCCTCGAAGGCCTCGGTCGGGTTGGACGGCGCGGTCGGCTGCGGCTGGGCCACACCGGTGACATCGGCGCCCGGCACGGTGGCTCCTGGCATGCCGCCCACGGGAACGGCAGTCATGCCGGCGTTAGAGGCCTGAGCGGCGCCCGACTTGGCGGCCATGTACTCTTCGCGGGTGACCTTGCCGTCGAGGTTGGTGTCGAAGGCCCGGGTCGCGGCATCGAGCTCGTTACCCGAGAGGTAGCCGTCCTGGTTCTGGTCACGGGCGGCGTAGTCCTGGTCGTAGACGCCGTTCATCACCTGGGCGCGCTTGGCGTCGAGGTACTCCTGCTCGGTGACCTCGAAGTCGCCGTTGGCGTCGTAATTACGGAACTGGGCGGCTTCCGAGCCCGAGAGCCAGCCGTCCTGGTTGGCGTCGGCCTGCTTGAGTTCTTTCTTCCACTCGACTTCGCGCTCGGCCATCTGACCCATCTCCCACTCCTCGCGGGTGACGCGCTGGTTGCCGTCGGCATCGAAGGCGCGGGCTTTGTCGTCGAGCTCGTTGCCCGAGAGGTAGCCGTCCTGGTTCGCGTCGCGATCGGTGAAGCTCGGCTCCTGGGCTTCAGGCGCCGGTGCCGCATCGACGCTCGCCGAACCCTCTGCGCGGGCCACGGCGATGGACGAGGCGTTGACGCCCATGTCGGTGAGGGTGAACTCCATCATCTCGAGGCGCTCGCCGGCTTCTTCCTTGGCCGCTGCCGAACTCATGCCCCGCGCGGACGATTGGGCTGCGCTGAAGTAGCGGATCGCCTGTTCGCGAGATTCGCTCTGGATCTGCTGGCGCTCGGAGGCGGGCTTGCTCTCGGCGTCGTAGTACGCCTGAACCGCCTGATTGAAGTTATCGCTGGCCGCGTCGAACGCTTCCTGAGCGCCGGCGGATGAGGCAGACGAGGTAGGCGCGCTGGCCTGGCCCGGGTAGACCGCCTTGATTTCGCGCTCGAGGCGGCTGACCTTTTCTTCGTACTGCTTGCGCGAGGGATCGTTGGTCGGGATCAGCTTGAGCATGTCCTTGGCCTGCGCGAGCGATTGCTCGGACATCTCGCGACCCTTGGCCCAGGTAGCGGGAGTGAGCTTGGCTTCGTCGATGGCGGCCTTGGCGGCTTCGACGACCTTGCTGTTGGCCGAGGTCGTGGACGACGCCGAGGGCGACTCGGTCTTGTCCTTCTTGTCGGTCTTGGAGGTGGAGTTGGACTTCGACGACGAGGCAGGGGCCGTCTCGGTGCGCAGGCGGATCACATCACCGGGATAGATCCAGTGGCCGTCTTCGGCACGCTTGCGCCCGCTGGCATCCTTGCCGTCTTTGAAGATCTCGGGGTTCAGTTCCTTGAGCTTATCGTAGGAGATCTGGTACTTGGCGACCAGATTGCCCAGCGTGTCCCCGGACTTGATCTTGACGGTCTCGGGGATGCCGGCATAGCTGTCATTCGACATGCGAGGCTTCGAGGCCGCTTCCGGAGCCGGAGCTGCCGCCTGAGGTGCCGGGGCGTTGGCTGCAGCGGTAATGGCTGCTGCCGCGGGATTTACGGGCCGGGTTCCGCCGGCATCCGCTACTTGCACCATCGGTCGGCTCCTTTCGGGACGGGACACGTTGAGATCATCTTCTATATACCTACCCAGCAGCCAGGTCTTGCGCCACTTAACTTGGGTTTAATTTCCCTTTGACACGGAGAAAGCCGTTATGCTAGGATAGACCTTGTTCCAAGCCCGATTCGTCTAGAGGCCTAGGACGCCGCCCTCTCACGGCGGTAACACGGGTTCGAATCCCGTATCGGGTACTGAAACGGACGTGATGCAAATTGCATCACGTCCGTTTTGCGTTCCGGGCCGTCCGAGGCTTCATTTTTTTGCCGGCAGAGACCTCGGGGGGGCAAGCAAGCGATCCTTCTTCTTACGGCTGGCCGTCTCTTCTGTGCTCCCGCAGGAGTCGGAGCGGTGGAATTACTACTCGCGAACGGACTCCTAGTTGTTCCACCCTGTGCTCATTCCGCCGGAATGCCGTAGTTGAAGTGCCAGATTCGCAGCGGTAGTCCCAGGGGTTGTTGCTTACTGTGATAACACTCTAATGCTAAACGGTGTTTCGGCTATTGCAGTAGTCGACCAGCGACACGATGCCCGCCTGCTGATAGAATGGAACATCGGTTCGATATGGCCTTCAGGCTTCATTAAGCAGACTTGAGAAAGATGATCGACCAGTTGCCCGGAGCAAAGGGATTTTTCTACTACCGAAAGGTCGAATGGAACCTTCGAGAGGCAATCGCGGTACTTGTGATTGCCTTAGCCCGTAGCCAAAGTAAGAATGGTCCTTTTGAGGACACGTTCAATCTCAAGAAGTTCGAGGACCTGGTTGAGTACCTGGGCCAAGGAATTGTGGTGAGCATGGCAGGCGGCGGCTGGTATTACAATGGGCCCTCTCGTTTGATGAAAGATGCGACGAGCCTTTTTAGTGATGCGGTTCAGTGCGGTGACCTGAGGCGGCGGGCCAACTATAAGTACGCTACTGTCGAGTTGATCCAGTGGACGGCAAGTTTAGATATCGACGTCCCGGGCCTGCTTCCCGAGTTCAATTTCCCAGCAATCGGGGACATTCTGGATTACCTGAAGGCTCGGGCGGATGCTCATCAGACCGAGGTGGAGGGCCTTCGACGTCAGCAAATGGAGTCCCGGCAACTTGGCAACGCTATCACAATCAATGGGCCAGTCCTGTCTGTTAATCAGGGCAATGATATTGTTAGTCAGACCTTCAATAGCAGCCACGCTTCGCCAAACTTGGGCGAAATCTTAATCGCGTTGAGAGAACTTGCCCAGGCCGAACAAATTCCCGATGCTGAACGTCGGGCGCTTGCGGTCGCTGTCGAACAGGTAGAGAACCACGCTGAAAAGCCTGGTCTACAAGGGAATTGGCTGCAGGCTGCAAAGGAGACGCTTGAGGCCATTGGAGCGGTCCCATTGGCTGTGGCGGCGGCGAGGATGATCGCGGGATACTTGGGTGCTCGCTTCTGAGTGATGTCCAATCGCTGTTAATGATGATCCAATTTCGGAGGGGAGACGAAGTCCAGTGGAGCCTGCTATAGAGCCGCTATTTATGCAGTCCGGAGCGAATGAACCAATTCGACTGCTAAAGGGGCGGGCATTGCTTGAGCCGAGAGGCGTGGGTTTGCCTTTTTTCTCTTCCGAGCCTTTTGCCGGCTCGGGAGAACTCGTCCTTGAATGGTCTCCCTCGCCGAGGTTGATGCTTCATACGAAGACTCCTGGTTACCATGCAGGGAATGCTGGGCATACGCGGGTTTCTTTTGGCACTCCGCTTCTGAATGGTGAAGGAACGATTCTTAGAATGTCCATGGGGCGGAATACATATGCTAGTACCGCCATTGAACAAATCAAGACACCCGGCTCGCCATCGTGTTCAAAAATTGTCTTCTACCTGGCAAATTTTCCATCCTTAGGCGGTTCCACTATTTATGATCCTGAAACGTACGGGACGGGTGGTTGGACTCAGGGTCGGCTCCGAATGAATGTTGATGGTTGGCTGATCACCCTCGATTCTATTCCTGGAGCTCAGGACGTATTCCAGCAAGATGACATGCGTGGAAAATACTACCTGTCTCATGTCGGATGCATCGAGCGACCAAGTGATTCCTCGTTTCGAGCCACTGATGTTACCCCAGTGCTTGATGCACTTGGCTGCTACCTTTCTTTTATGGCAGGCTTGCATACCCCAGCTATTCTTGCTACCGGCCTAAACGCAAGGAACAGCAAGGTTTGGAGGTCATACGCCAGTGTGAATGTATCACCGTGGCGTAAGATCTCTACTTGGGTCCCCAGGCAATCAAGCGATGAGAGCCCGGTGACGCGCCTGTTTGCTTCATTCTTTCACTTGTACTCAACCAAGAAGGGGAATGACCTCTTATCAATAACTATCGATCGGTATGTAGAAGCGATCAATTCATCCTATCCAGAGGTTGGCATCTTTTTGTTGACCTACTGTCTTGAGTATTTAGGGAGCTATGTGTGTTGCTCAACAGAGGCTGAGGAAGAGGCGTACTTTTCTAAGCGCCACCCCGCTCCTCAACGAATCAAAAAGCTAGTCGATACCTTAGGAATTGGCACAACTATCCACCCTTCACTTCGCAGAATCAATATGTTAGGGCCATTTGCGGACGGAGCCTCAGCTATTGTTGAACTACGGAATGGGATTTCCCATCCAAACCTGAGACATCGTGCTCCATCGGAAGCGCGAATTGCATTGTTACAAGTCCGGAACTTGGCACGCTGGTGGTTCGAATTGGCGTTGCTCAAGGCGCTCAATTACCAGGGGCAAGCGAGATGCTGGTTGGATGGACGTCTAGTTTCCCTGGGCTAATAGCCAAGGGGTACAGAACGGTGTTGTATTGAGAGCCTCATGATGACTTGACCTTGCCCCTTAATTTGCTTCCAAGCAGAGGTGCGGAACGACCTCAAGATCGGTTAGCTTGGTTAAGAAAGTTCGAAGACTATCCCGTAATGGGTACTAAACAACAAAGCAGTTTAGTGGGTTGTCCACTAAACTGCTTTGTTGTTTATTGCTTGTGGCCAACTCATCGGCCACTGCGTCCGGATGATGAATAGGCTGCAGGTGGAAGTCGACCTAGAGAAACATAGGTGCGGCCCTTATGTTCGATGAGGGCGATCCATGCCTCGGAAGCGGCGACGTGATCTGCAGGCCCGAAGTGAGGAGGAAGTTCCCTGGGATCGACGAACTGCTTAAACCACCGAGCGGACCTGCTTTTTAAGTAAGAGCCTTTGATATGTGTGACGTGGACGCCGTCGGCCGAAACGAAGATCAAGGCGCTGCCCCAGTCGAAATCATCGAAATCGCGCTTCTCACCCCAAAGACTACCGTGCCCTGCGAGAACGCGATTGATCGCTTCGCGATCAGGATCCGTTTTCGGGACGGGATCGCCGAAGTCAACCCGACGTACGGATATGAATGGGGACTTCACGAGGGTAGAGAGCTTGACCGCTTGGCCGATGGATACGTTTGCTAGGATTTCGTCTTGGCTGAGAATGGGGCGGATGTCTCGGTCTCGAACATAGTCGTACCAGTCCCAAGACATGAATGCCCCGACGAGAAGACCTACGAGGCCTATCATCCGGGCGGTAAGGATGCCCAATTCCCTCACGATTTGAAACCCTTTTGCTCGTCGTTCCGTTCTGAAGCTACGAATCAGCCATGCGATCGGTCGCGGATGCGAAAATGGCCTCCATATGATCCTCGCGAGCCAAGGGGCGGACCTCTCGCTCGATGCGTCCAGCAAGCGCCTCTTGAGTTACCAGAAGATCGTAGCGGCTCTGCAGATTCAGCCAAAACTCTGCCGACATGCCAAAGTAACGACCAAACCGGAGGGCTGTTTCTGCCGAGACGCCGCGCGTTCCCTTGACGATACTATTGATCCGAGAACTAGGTAGGCCGGTACCCAAGGCGAGCTGGTTCTGGCTAATTCCCATGGGCTTCAGGAAATCCTCCAGGAGGATCTCTCCTGGGTGGATCGGACCCAAAACCGTCTCCTGATCCGCAAGGTGCTGGTTGGCCCACGCGTCATTTCGCTCGATTGCCATCTCGCATCCTCCTAGTGGTAATCCGTCACCTCGACGTCGTAAGCGTCGCCATCGCGCCAGGTGAAGCAAATCCGGTACTGGTCGTTGACCTTGATCGCGTGCTGTCCCGCTCGGTCTCTAGCTAGTGCATGTAACCCGTTTCCAGGAGGTACCGCCAAGTCGATAAGTTGGGTTGAAGCATCTAGTTGCAGCAGCTTGCGGTTTGCCGCTCGAATAAACCCCGACCCATTAGGCAAGCGTTTGGGACGCTTGCCTAAGAAGAGTGCATAGCTGTCCTCGTCGGCGAAACTCTTGATCACTCCTGAAGTGTATTACGCTAATCGTAGTACGTCAAGCGGTGTGGGCTCGCTTGCATCCACCAAGCCCGAGAGAAAAGTTCGAATACTATCCCGCAAGGGGTACTAAATCCAAAGCAGCTTGGTGGGTTTTCCGCCAAGCTACTTTGGATTTAGGGCATTCCATGCTCATTCTGCCCGGCACGAATTGACAACGGCCATGTGACCCGCCGCCGCGACGCCGGGTCACCCCAGGCCTTGCGTAAGGTCAAATCAAGAGCCTCGACGGGATTCGAACCCGTCGCCTTTACAGCCGCCTTGACCGCTGACCACGTGCCGATGTAGCCGATGAGATCATCCAACCCCCAGTCCACATCGATGGCCAGCGGGGGAAGCGCGACCTCCTTGAAAGGGAACGGCAGATTGCGATACCCGCCTTCCACATGACGGCGTTCGGGAGGCCAATAGGGGCCAATCGTCTCGTAGTAGAAGCGCTGGACTGCGTCATCCACATTGCCTTCGACGTGCAGCACGCCGTAGGTGATGAGCGCTATAGCCGCCTGCGGCCTGGCAACCCGCGTACCTCTGTATAGAACTTTTCCAACTCCAGCCAGTGGGCCGCCTGGGCCACCGTGATCAGGTCCACGCTGGCATCGGGTAACCCGCTGTCTTCCGCAAGCGCCGTGCGGTAAATCACCCCTTCGCGCGGCTGGGCCATCTCGATTTGCGCGGCGCTCGCGTCCGTCGCGATGACTTCCTCGAACCGCTCGGCGAGCAGCACCGACAGCTGCCCGGTGCCGCATGCGCAGTCGAGTGCGCGCTGCAAGCCGGGGCTGAAGTCAGCCAGTTCATCAATCAGGTCGATTGGATACGTCGGCCGGTACGCCGCATAGTCGGCGGAGCCGCTGGAAAAGTGATCGTTGAAGCTGGCGCCGGCCATTTGCGACTCTCCTTCAGATCCTCATGCCATCGTGACCTGGGATGGCTGGATGCTCCTAGAGCCTCGGCGGGTTTGAGCGTTTCCGCGTTCCCCTCGAGCAGTTCTTGCGCCTACCAGATGTCGACCCTATCGAGTATGCGCCTGAACCATCGCAGGCTCCCTTGGAATAGCGCAGAACACCACCCCGTAGACATCCCCCCCGGCGGAGGATGTCAAGCGTAGCGCTTCATACGCGAGACGAGTTGGCGTAACGCGGCATGCATCTGATCCGCCGGCAGATGCAACCAGTTGCCATGGCCAGGCAAGACCCAGTCGAATTTGTGGTCCAGGAGGCGCTCCATCGAGCGGGTTTGCTCGGCCCAATCGTACCAGCAAACGCCTCGGGAGGCGCCGAGCGTCCCGGTTTCCGTGCCCCAGACATGATCTCCGGCGAACAAGAAGCGATCGCGAAAAAGCAAGACCATGCTGCCCCGGGTATGGCCGGGGGTGGGGATGGCGAGGTAGCCCGGGGCGATCGCCGTCGCCTCCTGCCCCGTCAGGACCCTCTCGGCATCGGGTTGGGCCATCCGGTCGGCCTGGTGAATGATCCGCTCGCTCCCGAAGTGTTCGGCATAGCGGGCAGCCTCGGCCACGTCGTCTTGGTGCGTCAGGAAGATGGTGCGAATTCCCCCCATGGCAGAGAAGCGCTGGACGAGGTGGGGAAGGAACTTGGGCGAATCGATGAGCCAGTTGCCATGCGGATCGTGAATGAAGTAGCTATGACCCCCGTAAGACTTGGGAGAATTGAAGCCGTTGTAGTAGACCCCTTCGTCTAGCCGCATGGGAAAGTCGCCCATGACCTCGCGGGCGGAATTGGCATGGAGCGTGCCGATGGACCCCGTCGGGCAGGCGAGGAGGGCTCGCATGGCCTGCCGCGCGTCTTCCGGCTTTTCCGGTTGGGCATATACGTAAGACGCGTCGCGCCCCTCGGCGAACGACTTCGGAGCAAGCAGACGACAGGTCCCGCAATCGATGCAGCTGGAGTCCACGTAGAACTCCCCGCTGACGTTCTCGGGAAGTTTTTGCTTGAGGGTCGCCATGGGTCACCTCTTTCATGCCGGCGTCCCCCAAGTTTACCAGCACCGATGCCGACACGCGGGCGCGCAGCCATGAGGGAGTCGTTTCAAGCGGTCCTAACGTTGTCCAGGAGCGAATTGTACCGGGTGCCCCGAGGAGCTATAAGTAGACGGAGAGACCTGAAAGGGGGAGGGCATGCGTTTTTCCGGTGCCGGATCGTCGGATGGTCGAGGCTTGCGTCAATGCGAGGTGAACGTGAACGGAGTCCGGATCACGTACACCGAGGCCGGCGAGGGCCCGCCCGTCTTGATGCTGCATGGGGCGGTTTCGGCCGGAAACGTCTTCTGGTGGGATACCCAGGTGGCCTTGTCGGCCCATGCGCGAACCATCGCGCCGGATTTCCCAGGGTGGGGCGATTCCGAACGCCCGCTCACGGCGTATACCCGCGAGTTCTACCACCGCTTCCTCGATGATTTCTTGACCGCCCTCGGGCTCGAAAGGGTCACGATCGTTGCGCATTCGATGGGAGGCATCATTGGCAGCTCGTACGCGTTGACCAATCCGCACCGCGTCGCTGGCCTCGCCACCATCGGCGTCCCGCCCGTCTGGGTGGACATCCCGATTCCGAAGCTCTTCCAGCCCTTCCTGCGCCCCGTGCTCGGCGAGACCATGCTGATGGCCACGCCCTTCCTCGGGACCGAGCACCCCTGGGGCATTCGCTACTACTACGAGTCCCTTTTCCACGACCTCCAGCAGGTGGGGGGCGATCGCCTCAGAGAAGTCTTGCGCCAGGGCTGCGAGGTGGTGGCCGACTCCTACCACCGTCAGGCCTTCTTGAGCACCTTCCGCGCCAACCAGCTTTACTTCACCCAGGGAGCGAGCGCGCAATTCCTCGGCTGCCTCGAGGAGGCGACCTTCCCGGTCATGATGGTGGCGGGAGCCCAGGATCCGCTCTTCCCGATAGGTCTCTTCCAGGCGGCGGCAGACTGTCACCCCGGCGCAGAGTTCATCACGCTCGACCCATGCGGGCACTTTCCCATGTGGGAGCAGCCGGAGCGGGTGAACGAGCTGCTTCAAGCCTTCGTCGCGCCGGCCGTCGCCCTGGCCTGACGCCCGGGCGCGTCACGGCTCGTAGAAGCGTCGGACCTGCCAAATCGTGCACGGAAGCCTCAAGAAATCGAGAAACGTGAACGCCTCCTTCTGGCCGATGGCCAGCAGGTACTTGCCGGTACGGCCGTCAGGCTCGTAGACGGCGAGGACGTACTCCCCGGATTCCGGCAGCGGCTCGCGATACTCGGGCGTCATCCAGGACGTCGTTCGCGTGAAGCGCTCGAAGTACGTTCGACGCAGCGGGGTCTCGAAGCGAAGGATGACGGCGCCGCTCTTGGCAGGCACGTCAATCTCCGGCAGCGGCGGGGCTGGCGGCAGCCCCGGCCCGATCAAGACCAGGACCGGCCGGAAATCCATGAGTTGGGGAATCTTCGGGACGCCGAGTTGAATGGGAACGACGGCCCCTCGACGGCCCGTGAAGCGAAAGTAGTCGACTTGCCCCGAGCGGGGAAGGTCCAGGTAAAGGACCCAAGAAATCTCCGGGTCGGGAATCCGCTGAGCCGTTGCCAACTGCTGGCCGCTGGCCGTTCCCCCGATTTGCAGGGGCTTGTGGCCCTCCGCCCGCGAGGCGGGAAGCATGGCGAGCACGAGCCCGCCGAGCAGGGCCTTTCGCCATCCGTGCCGACGCATCAGCCACCTCCCGCGGAACGTCACGTCCGGTCGTATGCTCAACCGAGGCGACGCCTTGCCTACGCTACCGTAGGCAAGAACGGGATGTCATCAATCGACCAAAGGATGCGTCCGCTCGTCGGCGCCACGGCCTTCCTCTGCCAAGCGAAACGCTGCTGTAGAGCCCCTCGATTGGATTCTCCACTGATTGTTCCCCTGGGAGGGTCACAACCAGGCGATTCTGCACTAGGATGGGGGAATGCCTTGACGATTTTGCTGCATTGAAAGGGACCTGAATGTCCACCGCCCGACTCAAAACGCCACTTGGACTGTTCAGTGCCACTGGACTGGTCATCTCCTCGATGATTGGCAGCGGAGTCTTCATCACGAGCGGCTTCTTGGCCAAAGACCTCGACCCCGCCGCCATTCTCCTGAGCTGGCTCTTGGGTGGTTTCTTGGCCGCCTGCGGAGCCAAGTGTTACTCCGCGGTCGTCGCCCATATTCCCCAGAGCGGCGGCGAGTACCGTTACCTGCACGACCTCTATCATCCGATGGCCGGTTACCTCGCCGGCTGGGTCTTGCTGATCTTCGGCTTCGCCGCGCCCATTGCCTTGGCCGCCTTGGCCGCCGGTGCTTATGCCGAAGTTCTGACGGGGCGGGCGATCGCCATGCCCGTCGGCGTCCTGGTCCTGCTGGTCGTCGGAGCAGTTCAAGCCGGAGGGCTCAAATGGGGAGGGCTCGTTCAGAATATCGGGGTCTTGCTCAAGCTCGGGATCATCCTGCTCTTCCTCGCCGGAGCGCTGTTCTCGGGCATCACGGAGCCCTCGCACGCCCTGCCCTCGCTCCAGACCCTCAGCAATATCGCGAGCGTTCCCTTTGCCACCGCGCAGAACTACGTCGGCTTCGCCTTCACGGGCTGGAGTGCCTCGGTCTACCTCGCCTCCCATGTGAAGGACCCCGCCAAGAACGTTCCCCGTGCGATGTTTCTGGGGCTTGGCGCGGTCACGATCATGTACTTGCTCCTGAACTTCGTCTTCGTGACCACCCTCTCGCCCGCGGAACTGCAGCAGGCCACGCAGTCCGAAGGCGGCTCCATCACCCTCGGCCACCTCGTCGCCGTGCGCCTGCTGGGCGAGACCGGCGGCCTCCTGGCTTCCGGCATGACGTTCTTGATCCTGGTCTCGGTCATCATTGCCATGACCATGTCCGGCCCCTGGGTCGCCGACGCCATGGCCCGCGACCGCTACCTCCCCTCCTGGGCGCGCTGGCGCGCGGAACGCTGGGGCGGAGCGGGCCCGGTCGGCCTGCTCATGGGGCTCGCCGTGATCTTGCTGGTCTCCGACACCTTCGAGGTCATGTTGAACGCTGCGGGCGTCACCATCGCCCTTTTTGGCGTCTTGAGCTCCAGCGCGGTCCTGAAGATCAAGGGAAGAGCCATCTCGAAGGGACTCCTACTCGCCCTCGTCATCAACTTGCTGGGCGTGATCTGGAGCGTGACCGGAAGCCTCATCGCCTTCCCGAGGGCCTTGCTCTGGACCGTCATGGCGTTGGGTGGGGCCACGATCCTCTACTTCGTCACGGCCCGCTGGCGCCGCGCCACCGAAGGCGTTCCCCCGGAAAGCGCGCTGCCGGCGACCGCCGATTCTTGAACCCGGAGGGCCGACCTGTCGATCGGCCCTCGATATCCCGACTCGCGTTAGTGATCAGCCCTCCTTGATCTGGACCATCTGGATCAAGTTGCCGCAGGTATCGTCAAAGACCGCCATGACGACGTTTCCGGCTTCGAGCGGCGGTTGAGTGAAGCGCACTCCGAGCCCCGAAAGGCGGGCATGCTCGGCATGGACGTCGTCGACCGCAAAGGAAGCCGCCGGGATGCCGTCCTCGACGAGGGCTTGCTTGTAGGGCTTGACGGCCGGGTGACCGTCGGGCTCCAGCAGCAGCTCGGTCCCAGTCGGATCCTCGGGGGAGACCACGGTGAGCCATGCCGCTTCCCCCATCGGAATATCGTGTTTCTTCTGGAAGCCCAGGATCTCGGTGTAGAACTTGAGGGCCTTGCGCTGGTCGTCGACGAAGACCGAGGTCACGTAAATTCTCATGTTGTCACTCCTGTCGAGGGGGGATGGGCCAACGTTCGATGATTTGCCTGAGGGGCGATCCGTCGAACCAGTGGAGTTTCGTTCGCCCCTCTCGTCTGCTCACGACGAGGCCCGCTGCCTCCAGCACCTCGAGGTGCTGGGAGATGGCTTGCCGTGTCGAGCTAATCCCATGCGTCATGACGAGCCGGGAGCAAAGTTCGAAGAGCGATTGCTCCCCGCGCTCGCTGAGCTCATCCAAGATCGCCCGGCGTGTCGGGTCACCAAGGGCTCGGTAGATGTCGTCTTCAGGCAAAAGGCATCCTCCGCCGGATCGCTGGAAAACGATAATAGGCAAGCGTAGACTTGCATGTCAAGCGAGGAATCCGGGATCGCGGGTTCGCGAGGCGTCATCACGGCAGCTGAGCCTTGTGGTCAGCCCTACCCGGGGTAGGATCGACGGCGAAACCGTCGCGGCAACGTGAAAGGCCCTGGCAATGGAACGCGTGATTTTGGGGCTCGGCTGCTTCTGGGGGCCGGAAGAGGAGTTTCGGCAACTGGAAGGTGTCCGTGACACCTCGGTGGGCTACTCCGGCGGGACGCTCGAAAACCCGACGTATCAAATGGTTGGCCTGGGCCGAACCGGCCATACCGAGGTCATCGAGATCGTCTACGACCCGGAACTCCTGCCTTTGGATCACCTGCTCGAGCATTTCTGGCGCGCGCATAACCCGACTCGGCGGGCCAAGGCCCAGTACCAGTCCGCCATCTTCTATACGGAGCCCGAGCAACTCCCTGTAATCGTGGCCTCCAAGGAGCGCGAAGCCCGCCGTCGCGGCCGGGAGATCGTGACGGTCGTCGCGCCGGCTGGACCGTTCTGGCGGGCGGAAGAGCGACACCAGCGCTACCTGGAAAAGCGGAAGGCGCGCGTCGGCTGGTAGCTCAGATTCCCGGGGCGATTTCGTTCTGGACGTCTCGGGCCTGAGAGCTCCCACTTCCGAGGATGGCCTTGCTCGCGAATGGATCCGTTAGGCGACCCGCCCGTTTCCGGCCGGGGATGCAGGCATCCTGGCGTAGATCGACCGGGGCGGATGGTGCTTTGATGGCAGAACGAATCGGCGGAGTGGGAAAGGAGAGGGCGAGCAGATGGATACGACTCTCAATCGCGAAATCGAGAGACCTTCGGCCGAGCGAGGCGCCCCCCCTTCGGCCGTGGATGCGGCAGCCGTCGCCCGGACGGCCTGCATCCTCTTGGGGGGCGTCGTCGCCATCGAGGGCGTGAGGCGGCGCTCGCCCGTCGGGATGCTGACCGCGCTCGCGGGGGCCGAGCTCATCCGCCAGGGCATCCGGGGCCAGGGCTCCTTCCTTCGGGCCATGGGCGTGAGCCGCGAGGAGCGCCTTCCCGAGGTGATCGAGCTGACGCGGACGCTCACCATCGGGCGATCGCCCGACGAGCTCTACGCGCTCTGGCGTAACCCCGAGACCTTGCCGCGCCTCCTCGACGGGATGGGCACGGTTGCTGTCCGGGACGAGACGGAATCCGACTGGCGTCTCAAAGGGCCGCTGGGATTGCACCTGGCTTGGCGGACGCGCCTGATCGAGGATCGCCCCGGCGAGCTCATCGCCTGGATGTCCCAGCCGGGGGCCTGGATTCCCCATGCGGCCTCGGTTCGCTTCCACGCGGCGCCGCGCGATCGCGGCACGGAGGTCGCGCTCCGCCTGCGCATCGTCCCGCCCGGACTCTTGCTGGGAAGCCCATTCGAGGGGCGCCTCAGGATCGTCCCGGGCCTCTTGCTTCAGAAGCTCCTGCGCCAGTTCAAGAGCTTGGCGGAAACCGGTGAGGTCCCCACCCATCGTCGCGCGCCCGCGTGCCGCGGCGCCGGCCGGGACGAATAGGGAGGTAAGCGCGATGCGGGCACTTTGCTGGCACGGCGTCAACAACCTTCGCGTCGGGACGGTCGCCGACCCCGAGATCGTCAATCCCCATGACGCCATCCTCCGCGTGAGGCTGAGCACCACCTGCGGCTCAGACCTTCACTTCATCGACGGCTACCTGCCGACGATGCGGGCCGGAGACGTGATCGGCCACGAGTTCATGGGCGAAGTCGTCGAGATCGGCCCCGAGGTGAAGCGCATCAAGAAGGGCGATCGCGTGGTGGTCCCGTCCTTCATCGTCTGCGGGAGCTGCGAGTATTGCCGGGACGAGCTTTACTCGCTTTGCGACAATACCAACCCTCACGCGGAGCTGCAGGAGCCCCTCCTGGGCTACCCGACCGCCGGCATCTACGGCTATACCCACGCTTTTGGAGGATACGCGGGCGCTCATGCGGAGTACGTCCGGGTCCCCTTCGCCGATAACGATTGCTTCGTCGTCCCCGAGGGCGTCAGCGACGAACAGGCCCTTTTCATCTCGGATGCCGTTCCGACGGGTTACATGGGCGCGGAGTTCTGCGAGATCAAGCCCGGAGACGTCGTCGCGGTTTGGGGCTGCGGGGGCGTCGGGCTCATGGCTCAGAAGAGCGCCTTCCTGCTCGGGGCGGAGCGGGTGATCGCCATCGATCGCTTCCCGGAGCGCCTGCGTATGGCCCGCGAGCACGTGGGCGCGGAGACCTTGGACTATACCCAGGTCGACGTGCTCGAGGCCCTCAAGGAAATGACCGGAGGCCGCGGGCCCGACGCCTGCATCGACGCCGTCGGCATGGAAGCCCACGGCAAGACCTTCGATGCGGCCTATGACCGGGTCAAGCAAAGCTTGCGCCTCTCGACGGACCGGGCCCATGCCCTTCGCCAGGCCATCATGGCCTGTCGAAAGGGTGGCAAACTCTCGATCTTGGGAGTTTACGGCCTGATGGACAAGTTCCCGATGGGCGTCATCCTGAACAAGGGTCTGACGGTACGGGCCGCCCAGCAGCACGGCCAGCGCTACGTGCCGCGCTTGCTCGAACTGGCTGCCCGAGGCGAGCTGGATCCGTCCTTCCTGGTCACGCATCGCTTCTCGCTCGAAGCGGCCCCCGAGGGGTACGCCTTGTTCAAGAACAAAGAAGACGGCTGCGTCCGGGTGACCTTCGCTCCCTAGAGCGAAGTACGTTGCTGCAGGTCAGCGAGCGCTAACCGTGTGTCCGAGCGGCTTCCGCCACTTGGGGGCCGCTCGGACGTGCTAGAATCGAGCAAGCTTCCCGCTTTTCTCTAGAGGACGATTCGTCGCATGCCCAGGAACCTTCGATGGGCCAGCATTGCGCTGGTTCTGGCCGTCACGGCGACGGCCAAGCCCGCCATGGCGCTCGAACATGGCGTCGTGACGCGTGGCTACTTCACGGCCCATGGCCGTTTCGGCAACTTCTACGGAGCCGAGGCGCGGCTTTTGCGCAACGGCCCCGCCTTCCTGGGATTGTCGAGCTTCGGAGGGCCGGTTCTCAACGCCCCGCGCAGCGCGCTGGGTTACGGAGGCGTGGTGGCCGGCGTGGGAACCACCATTGCCGGTGGCATGCACGTCGCCTCGCGCCTCTGGCTGGGGGGTGGGGGCGGCTCGCTCGACGGTCAACGCCTGATCGCGTTCTCGTACGAGCCTTCCGTGTCCTTAGGCTTTCCCGTTTCCGAGCAGGTCACCGGGAGCCTGACCTTCGGCTATCTTCAGATGCTCGGGATCGAGAACCTTCATGGCCTGGTGATCGGCTTTAGAGCCGACATGTGATCGGTCGGTTTAGCGCCCTCGGAAGACCTTGACCCGGCCTGAAACATCGTATTTGACCGGGGTTTGGCTTTTGTGATCGCTTCTGTTATCGCAGGGGCCTAGGATGACACCTGAAGTCGCTCGCCCCTCAGTCGCAGAAAGGAACTTGTCATGTTGAAGTCGTTGATTTGCACCTCCCTCGTCGCCGGAGCGCTTCTGGCCGTCTCGCCCGCTTCCGCCCAAATGGCCGCGCCGAAACCCGCGTCGCAGAAGCCGGTGGCCGTCTTGAATCCCGAAGTTTCCGCTCGCGCCGTCGTGGCGGCCAACGGGGACGTGACTCCCGTCTTCGGGGCCGCTTTGGTCGCCTACCGCATGGGGTCGGTCTACATGGGCGGCGCGGGCTACGGTGGCGCGCGTTACGGCCAGCTCACGGGCGGCATGGGGTACGGTGGGGCCATCGTGGGTGCGGCCAGTGATTTCGGCGGGCCCTTCCTGGTGGACGCCCGGATGCTCGTTGGCGGCGGCGGCGGTGCCGTGGGTGGAAACAGCATGGGCAGCTTGGCCCTGGAGCCCTCGCTCGCCGTCGGCGTGGCGCTTCCCAACGACTCGACCGTCAGCCTGACGGGCGGCTACCTCTACATGCCGAACGCGTCGGAGATGTCGGGGTTGACCGCGGGCCTTCGTTACGCCTTCTAACCCCCTAAACGACAGAGAGCCGGGAAGCCTTTGGGCTTCCCGGCTCTCGATTTGCGAGCGGCACTGCCTAGAAGCAGCCGCGGACGAGCTAGGAGATCCCGGCGGCTGCCGGAGTCTCGGTGTTTTGGCCCCCCTTGGGCTTCCGGGGACGGAGGGCGTTTTGCTTGGTCAGCCAGTGGATCATGCCCGTGATCGGCAGGGTGGTGCCGACGAGGCAAGCCAGGACGTAGATGGTGAGCGAGAGGCCGCCGTAGACGGTGCCGAGGTGGATGTGCTTGATCAACGAGAGCAGCTTCTCGGCGCGCGATTTCTCGGAGAAGGGGTCGCGCTTGACGACCTCGGCGGACGTCGCGTCGAGGTGGATGCGATCGACGTAGGGGAGGCTGAACGCATGGGCGGCGTGGGTCTTGGCCACTTCCACGGGCTTTTCGACGCTCTTGGGGAAGGTGATCCGAACGGGGCCCCGGTAGGGGTAGGCCGATTGGGCCTGCTCCATGAGTTGCGTGTAGGGGAGGGTCGTCACCGGGACCGCGTCGCGACCGCCTTGGCCACCGCCGCCCTGTCCTTGAGCGGGCGCTTCAGGGGCGGGCCGGCCGTCGAGCACGGCGTAGACGACCTGCTTGAAGGCGGGGTTGTACGACCAGTAGAGTCCGGACGCGCCCATGATGAACAGCGGTATGAGCGAGTAGAAGCCGAGGACCACGTGAAGGTCGTAGTTCCGGCCCTTCCAGTTGACCTTGGAGCGCATCGTGAGGGCGCGCTTCAGGCCGCTCGCGCGCTTCGGCCACCAGATCAGCAGGCCGCTCATGGGGACGAAGAGGAAGACGACCGTGGCGGCGCCCGTGATGGGGCGGCCGATCGGAGTCTCCAGCAGGAGCCAGCGGTGGAGTCGGAACGCGACCATGAAGGCCTCGGTGACCACGGGGTTGAAGCCTCCCAGCACCTCACCGGTGTAGGGGTTCACGTAGGTGATCTGGCGTCCCTGGAAGAACTGGACGGCGTCGTTTTCGCCCGGGGGGACGGCGATCGCCGTGTAGGGCTTGCCGGTTGATTCAATGACCTTCGGCACGAGCGTCTCCAGGGGGAGGCGCGAGCCCTGAGGCTGCACCTGGAGGACGTCTCGGTTGACCCAGGCCTCGACGGGCTCGCGCACGCCGAGCACGGTGCCGGTGAGGCAGAGGATCACGACGATGAGACCGCTGGTGAGACCGAGCCAGAGATGGATGTTGAGGAAGAGCTTACGCCAGGAAAACGGTGTAGATGCCATCAGGGAACCCCATGGAAAGGGAGAAGCCGCGCTTCTCCCTAGTAATGCGAATTATTCTCACCTAGCCTAGAGCCCTGGCGCGCGCTTGTCAAGCAAGGCCGACCAAGCCAAGATCTCGCGGACACGGGATCCTGCGCCCGCGAGCATGCCGCACGTTCGGGGATCTCACGCACTCCCCTCGTGCCAAGCCCCCCGGGAAGTCTTGCTTCCCGGGGGGCTTGGCACAGTCGCGTGACGCAGACGCGGGTTAGCGGCGGATGACCACGACCTTCTCGACGTGACGATGGTCATGGCGATGGCCGCGGTCCCAATGGGGGCCGTGACCGCGCCGATTCTCGTACTTGTGACGATGATGCGCCTTGACCTTGCGGCTAGGATGCTTGTCCACGATGACCACGCGCTCCCTCACGACCGGGCGTTCGCGCTCGACCACGACGACCCGCTTCTCGACGACAGGCTTCGGATTTCCGATCACGATCCTCGGCTGGATGATGACCTGTGCGTCGACGGCTGCCGCGGCGGGTTGGGCCGCCAGGGAAACTCCCCCGATCACGAACGCGGCAAGCAATACGGCTCTGAGCATGTTGAACTCCTTTCGGTTGGGTGCCTACTCGTAGAACGACTCCTGGCTCAAGATTGTTCCATTACTGGGTTTGAGGCGTATTACGATATGGTTGAGCGAGGATCAAGCAGCCTCAAAAAACGAAGCCGCCGCGACGCACTCGGCGTCGCGGCGGCTGGAGGGGGCGTCTAGGGCGTCAGGAAGCGGCTACGGCCTTCTTGGCGTCACGGTGGGTGATGACCCGGTCGTAGATGATCAAGCCGATCATCGAGGCCAGGCCCACGGCCCCGAAGATGTACCAGATCTGCTGGGGCTGATAAACCGCGAAGAGCAGCTCGGTGGCTTCCCGCGGGGTCTTGCCCAGCTGGGCGGCCAGGGTGGTCATGACTTCCTCCTTGGGGAGGGCGTCGATCGTGGCGGCGCTCATGTTCAGCTTGGTGATCATGTACTGCTTAGCAAGGGTGACCTTATCGCCGAAGTGCTGGTACATGTAGCCGCCGAGCGTCGAGCCGATGCCCCAGCCGATGGCCAGGGGGACGTTGGCGTAGCCCATGTAGAGGCCCTTCTTGTCGGGAGGGGCGATCTCCGAGAGGTACTCCATCTTCTTGGGGCTCGACATCATCTCGCCGATGGCGAAGATGAAGATGCCCAGGGCGACCAATCCACCGCTCATCGAGGCGCCCGCCATGACGATGCCGATGATGGAGACCAAGATGCCCCAGATGATCGAGTGAAGGGACTTCAAGCGGCTGAAGAGGGCGGCGATGGGCACCATCAACAGGACGATCGCACCGGCGTCGATGTTGATCATCCATTCGGGCTGGATCTGGTGGCCGGCTTTGGCGGCCTCGATCATGCCTTGGTTGCCGAAGAGCTGACCGACGCTGAGCAAGAGGCCCGACGAGTCGACCCAGTCGTCGATGAAGTTGGGAAGCAGGTCGAAGAGCTGCATGAACATCAGCCAGAAGCCCGAGAAGATCACCAGGAACGCCGCGAGACGGGGCTCGAAGACGTTACGCACGGAGACCACCAAGATCTGGGCCGCTTCCTGGAGTGGGTTCTTGGCGGAGCCGGAATCGAAGGCGGGGCGTTCGGGCTCCTTGAAGAACGGAAGGATCAGGAAGTTGAGCGCGACCAGGGCGGCGTTGGCGTAGAAGACGTACGACCAGTCCATGATGCGCAGGTAGCCGGCCGTCCACGGGCCGATGAAGCCGCCGATGTTGACCATGGCGTAGAAGATGCCCCAGCCCACCGAGGCGTTGCTGTTCTTGGTGGCGTTGGCGATGATGCCCTGGACGCCTGGCTTGAAGATGGCCGTGCCCGTGGCGAGGAGCATGCAGCCCAGGAAGAAGCCCCAGTAGGTATGCTGGGTGGCCATCAGGACGTAGCCGATGATCTTGATGGTGATCGAGAAGGCGACGGTGTTCTTGTAACCGTAGCGATCCGCGAAGCCCCCCGTGAAGAGCGGGAGCAGCGACTGGATGAGGGCCCACCATGCGTAGATGCTGCCCTTCTGGATGTGCGTGAACTCGAGGCCCCCGCGCGAGACGGCGTCCACGATGTAGATGGAGAGCACGGCGCGGACGCCGTAGTAGGCCCAGCGCTCGATGAGCTCCATGAGGTTGCAAGCCCAGTAGGCCCGGTTGAATTCTCGGATCTGATCCAGGAAGCCTTGCTTTTTGGGCGCAGGGCTGGAAATGGGGGGTTCGTTGGTGACCACGGACACTCCTTGTCAGGGGATTTCGGTCAGAGGAACTCTGGGGGGTGTAGCGGAAGCATGGCCTATCATAGCAGCAAAGCGAATGGCCAAGCCAAAACGCCCCCGGGTGCCATGGGGCACCCGGGGGCGGGAGTTCCGGTCTAGGACTTGATCAGGAGTCGGATGGAGTGTGGAGATGGGCTGGGTAGCGCCCGCGGCTGTTGCGGAAGGCAGCGAAGCTGACCTGTAGCAACGACACGCTAGGAGACGCGGCTGTTGCGGAAGGCAGCGAAGCTGACCTGTAGCAACGACACGCTAGGAGACGCGGCTGTTGCGGAAGGCAGCGAAGCTGCCCTGCAGCAACGACAGGCTAGGATGCTAGCGCCGGAAGCAGTCCCGACAGTAAACGGGCTTGGAACCGCTGGGCTTGAAGGGCACCTGGGTGGTGATCCCGCACGAGCTGCAGACGGCGTCGTGAAGCTCGCGAGGGCCGCCGTGACCCATGCTGGGTCGGCTTCCGCCCTGATCGCCTCGGGACGCCTTGGCGGCCGACCGGCAGGGCTTGCAGCGCCGGGGGGCGCTGGTGAAGCCTTTTTCGGCGTAGAACTGCTGCTCTGACGCCGTGAAGGGGAACTGCGTACCACAATCGGCACACGTGATGGTTTGCTCGGTATACATCCCTCACACTCCTGAACGACAAAAACGGGTCCGCGCCTACTTGCGCAGACCCCCTCGACTTCGAGGTTGTTGCGACTGCCGCACCTTGCAGCGCGCTGACTCGACCTCAGAATAGCATCGAACGCCCTCCCTTGAAATTCTCAAGCGACCCTCTTTTTCGATGCCGATCTCGCCCGGTGACGACGGCAAAGAAGGCCCCGCCTGGAATTCAGGCGGGGCCTCGTCTTGAGCAAGGGAGGGGGGACGTTAGTCGGTGACCTTCCCGACCAGCTCGTACTTCACGATGATCTTGTTGTCGGTCTTGATGGTGCCGAACATCAGCTCGGGCGGCTTGACGCCGAAGTCGGTCATCTTGATCTCCTTGGTGCCCGAGATCGTCAGCTTGTCGCCGTCCAGCGCACCCTTGGCGGTGACCTTGGTGACCCGCTCGGTGCCGTTGATGGTCAGCTTGCCGTCGGCGTCCACCTCAATGTCACCCGACGGGGTGACGTTCACCTTGGCGTTGCTCATCACGAAGCGAACGTTGGGGTTCTTGTCGGCGTTCATCGCCTTGTAGAGGTTGCCGTCCAGCGCACCGTCACCCGACTTCAGGCTCTTGACGGGGATCACGACCTCGAGGTCCGAGATGTCGCCGATCTTGGCCGCCTTGCCGGGAACCACGGTCGCCTTGATCTGCCAGTTCTTGGTGGTCGCCTTGAAGGCGTGAAGCGTCGAGTTGCCCTCGATCCAGACCTTGCTCGTGGGCTGGAAATCGACCCCGGGGGCGGCCAGCGCGCCGGGGCTCATCGTCACGAGGAGTCCCCCCACCATCAAGAGGCCCGCTGCAATCTTCTTGGTTTCAAACATCTGCTTTATCTCCCTTGCCAACGTTGATTCTGCCTTGCCGTCTCTCCGGCTTCCAACATCATCATCGACCACTTGGGGCGAGACGCCATCCGGGGTTTTTGCTGAACCGTGCATAGCTCACCGGAGCGCCACCGGAATCTTGTTATGCTACCGTGAAGTCGCCTGGTCGGCTACCTTCCGATCAGGGTAAAACACGGATTTTCGCCGTGAAGACTCCCTTATCCTCTGATGTTCAGGGGAAACTACGCTAGGACGTAGGCGCAGGGAAACTGATAATCGTCGCCAAAGGGGTCGGAACGCACGCACCCCGGAGACCGCACCGAGCGGGAAGGATGAAGCCAATGAGTTCGAAGACGTTTGCATGGGGAAGTTTGCTGTCGGCCGTCGTCCTGGTAGGGATGAGCGCGCCCAGCTTGGCCATCACCGAGGTGGCGAAGACGGGAGACCTCGAGATCGGCA
>Ga0180215_1000179_pt1 | contig 90975 bp, 84 predicted proteins | sample eDN3rd37CBELigBY_FD_128871 | JGI IMG/M metagenome (GOLD analysis project Ga0180215, IMG submission 128871) | Enriched backyard soil microbial communities from Emeryville, California, USA - eDNA 3rd pass 37_C BE-Lig BY (version 2) (version 2) | ecosystem: Environmental > Terrestrial > Soil >...
AACAGGTAAAGAATTAGAAAAGCGTCCTTACGCTCCTGGACAACATGGTCCAAACCAACGTAAAAAGCTTTCCGAATACGGATTGCAATTACAAGAGAAGCAAAAGCTTCGTCATATGTACGGAATGAACGAGCGTCAATTCCGCACTTTATTCGACAAAGCTGGCAAAATGCAAGGTGTACTTGGTGAAAACTTCATGGCTCTATTAGAGTCTCGTTTAGACAATGTTGTTTACCGTCTTGGTCTTGCACGTACTCGTCGTCAAGCTCGCCAGTTAGTAAACCATGGTCACATTCTTGTTAACGGATCTCGCGTAGATATCCCATCTTACCGCGTTGCTCCTGGTCAAACAATTGGTCTTCGTGAAAAATCACGTAACCTTGACATCGTTAAAGAAGCAGTTGAAGTAAACAACTTCGTACCTGACTTCTTAACTTTCGATGCTGACAAGCTAGAAGGAACTTTCACTCGTGTACCTGAGCGTTCTGAACTTCCAGCTGAAATCAATGAAGCCCTTATCGTTGAGTTCTACTCTCGTTAATAGGTTCAGTGAAAAACCCTCTGCCATTATTGGCAGAGGGTTTTTTTGTTATGTCGTCGATTTAGGTTAAAACTATTAGTTTTTGAGCGTGCATTTGGTTATTTATGGTTAATTAAAGGTCGTAGTAGATTTGTTTTGTTTGATTGATACGGTACGGTGTATAGTATTTATTCCCGTACAGGGAATATACTCGTTAAAACGGGGAATATATTGCTCGTAACAGGGAATAAGAACACCAATTCTAGCAGAACAGCCTAGCATGGAGGGTATTTTATCTTCTAATTCAAGGTTTAGCAGTCGTTTAAGGTTAAAAATACCCACCCGAAAAGTCATTTTCTAATAAAGTCATTAGGTTTTTGAGCGAAAAGGCGTACATTTTGGTTCTTTAGGGACATTTAACAGTCGTAGTAGTTCTGTTTTATTTGCATATACGATACGGCGTATAGTATTTATTCCCTGCACAGGGAATAAACTCCGCTTAAAAATCAAAAAACACCCGAGCTTCCTCGGGTGTTTTTTAATTAGTATTTAATTAGGAAGTATTTCTTCTTCCCACGACGAATAATCGTGAATTGGTCTTCAATCCGATCTGTTTCACTTAAAACATAGCTTGTGTCGGTAACTCGCTCTCCATTGATGTAAACAGCGCCATTAGCAATATCTTCTCGTGCTTGACGTTTCGAAGAAGAAATTTTTGCTGAAACTAATAGCTCAACAAGCCCCAAGTCTTCCACAGAAGAAGCATCAAAAGATGGAACATCCTTAAAACCTTGCTTGATTTCCGCTGCAGACAAGTTTCTTACCTCACCACTAAAAAGGGCAGCAGAAATTTTGATTGCTTGTTGCAATGCTTCTTCCCCGTGAATTAAACGAGTCATTTCCTCAGCAAGCGCTTTTTGAGCCTTCCGTAAATGAGCTTCCGCTTGAAGAGAGGCTTCAAGTGATTCAATTTCTTCTTTTGAAAGGAATGTGAAGAATTTTAAGTATTTCACAACATCAGCATCTGCCGTGTTAATCCAGAATTGGTAGAATTCATAAGGAGAAGTCTTTTCTGGATCAAGCCAGATGGCACCACCTTCTGTTTTCCCGAATTTTGTTCCATCTGCTTTTGTTACAAGTGGGATAGTAAGTCCGTAGGCTTTAGAACCCTCTGGAGCCATTTTACGAATCAACTCAAGACCTGTGGTGATATTCCCCCATTGGTCACTTCCACCAATTTGTAATTTACATTGATGGTTCTCATATAAATGAAGGAAATCCATCGCTTGCAAGATTGTGTAAGTGAATTCAGTAAATGAAATCCCTGTCTCAAGCCTTGATGAAATTGTATCTTTAGCAAGCATGTAGTTTACCCCGACATGCTTTCCGAAGTCACGTAAAAAGCTAACAACATCCAGCTTGCTGGTCCAATCATAGTTGTTCACCATGATAGCACCATTATCCCCGTCAAAATTAAAGATTTGTTGAAGCTGTTTTTGAATTCCCTGCACATTTCGATCAACATCTTCAGTGGTTTGTAGCTTGCGTTCTTCACTTTTTCCACTCGGATCTCCGATTAAACCAGTTGCTCCACCAACAAGGACGATTGGACGATGCCCATGATTTTGGAAACGTCTTAATGTTAAAAATGGCAATAAGTGACCTATATGCATACTATCTGCAGTTGGATCCACACCACAATATAGAGAGATTTTTTCAGTTTCAAGTACTGTCTCAAGTCCCTCTTCATCTGTTTGCTGATAAACCACGCCACGCCACTTTAAATCTTCTAATAACTTCATTTTAACTTCCTCCATTTAATAATAAATATGTACCAATTCATCGCATAAAAAAGCACCCCTGCAATAATGCAGGGGCGCTATTATGCGCGGTACCACCCAGCTTGAAAACACCATTTCGTTTTCCACTCAAAAATATAACGGTTTTCCCGTTCGTTGCTATTCTTAGGTTCACAACGACAGCTCAGGGAGGTAATTCATCTTTCTATTTGTACCGACTCACATCACCCGCCGGCTTTCTGGAAACAGGGATAGAAACATTACTGGGTCCCATCAAAGCTTTATTATGTAGTTATTAAAGCATTTTTACCATATGTAGTCGATAATTGTCAAATAATCTATGAAAAATTAGGAAAATACCTCCTGGAATGATTTCCACACCTGTCTTTATGCTATAATGTATGTGATTTTAGGGGGAATGAGAATGAACCAAGAAAAAAAGGGATGGAAAGATATTTTATCCTCTTTACAGTCATTTTTTACAAATAAGAAAACAGTAAAAAGTGCTAGAATCACCTATAATGTCGTTTGGAATCTTATTTTACTTTTTATTATTGTAATGGTCATTGGTGCTGGATTTGCCGGAGGGGCCGCGGCTGGATATTTTGCCTCGCTTGTAAAAGACGAGCCTATACGGTCTTATGATCAGATGAAAAAGGACATCTATAATTACGAGGAAACCTCTGAGCTGTATTTTGACAAGGACGTCTATCTTGGAAAACTTAGAACGGACCTTTATCGAGAAGAGGTTAAACTTGAGGATGTATCCCAATACCTCATTGATGCTGTCGTAGCAACAGAGGATGAATATTTTTATGAGCATGATGGAGTTGTTCCAAAAGCAATCTTACGGGCAGTCTTCCAGGAGGTAACGAATTCTTCATTGCAATCAGGTGGGAGTACGTTAACACAACAGCTCATAAAAAATCAGATTTTAACGAACGAAGTCTCCTTCGAGCGGAAAGCGAAGGAAATTTTGCTTGCCCTCCGCTTAGAGAAGTTTTTTGAAAAAGAAGAAATTCTTGAAGCTTACTTAAATGTTTCTACTTTCGGCCGGAATGCTGCAGGCAATAACATTGCCGGTGTCCAAGCAGCTGCAGAAGGAATCTTTGGAGTTGATGTAAAGGAATTAACACTTCCACAAGCTGCGTTTATCGCTGGTTTGCCACAGAGTCCATTTGGTTATACACCTTATAGTAGCGATAACGGCAAGATTAAAGAAAATCTTGAACCTGGATTAACGAGAATGAAAACCGTGCTCTCCAGAATGTATACTGGAGGGGCGATAACACAAGCGGAATATAATGAAGCAATTGAGTATGATATCACAAAGGATTTTATAACAGAATCAGAAGATGGCCATACCATTGAGGAATATCCTTGGTTAACCTTTGAGATTGAAAAACGAGCTGTTGATGTTCTTTCTTATATTCTTGCCGAAAAAGATGGCTATGAAAAAGACGATTTAGATTCAGATGAAAACTTAAAAGCTGAATATCGTGCTCTAGCAGACCGTGATTTGCGCCAAAATGGTTATAATGTCCATACCACAATTAACAAAGATATTTATGACAAAATGCAAGATGTTACAGCCAATTTCCAACTCTATGGATACGATAAAAAGGAAGTAATCGTCAATCCTGAGACTGGGGAAAAAGAAGAAATTAAAGAGCCTGTAGAATTAGGAGCTATTCTAATTGAAAACAAAACAGGTAAGATTATTAGTTTTGTTGGCGGTCGTGATTTTAAGCGAGAACAAATCAATCATGCTACTGCTGCGAAACGTGCGAATGGATCAACCATGAAACCATTGCTTGTCTATGCTCCAGCAATGGAACTCGGAACGCTACAACCTGGGTCGGTACTTCCGGATGTTGAAGCTTACTTGAATGGTCCTGGCAGTCCATGGCCGAGCAACTATGACAAGAGATATAGCGGACTAACTTCAGCTAGATACGCACTGACAAGATCTTATAATGTCCCTGCAGTGATTGCCTATAAAAATATTGTTAATCAACGACCGACTACTTTCCTTGAAAAAATGGGTTTCACCTCTTTAGAAAAGGATGACCATACGAATCTCTCAGCAGCACTGGGTTCGATTGCTGGTGTCACCGTCGAGGAAAACGTTAATGCTTATGGAACCTTTGCGAACGGTGGTCAATTTGTTGATGCTTATATGATTGATAAGATTACAGATAAAGATGGAAATGTGGTCTATCAACATGAAGTGAAGCCTGTTGATGTGTTCAGTCCTCAAACCGCTTATTTAACCATTGATATGATGCGGGATGTTATCAATCGAGGTACAGCAACCTCTCTTCATAATCGCTTAAAGTTTAGTTCAGACTGGGCTGGGAAAACCGGAACTGGACATAATTATTATGATTCCTGGTTCGTTGCCACCAATCCAAATGTCTCTTTTGGTGTTTGGAACGGGTACGATACACAAAAATCATTAGATCTCAATTATAAAGGGGTCAGTTACGGAGCAAGGAACATTTATCTATGGGCCGACTTAATGAATGCTGCCTATGATGTGGATCCTAAACTTGTTGATCCGGAAGAACGCTTTGAAATGCCTGGTGGAATTGTAAGAAGATCCTACTGTGGTGCTTCTGGTTTATTGCCATCACAAGCCTGTTCAGATGCTGGTTTGGTACAAACCGATTATTTCAACGCTAAATACGTTCCGACTAAGGTGGATGACACCTTGTCTTCAAGCAAATTTGTTAGAATCGGAGATAAACAATACTTTGCTTTAGATTCAACGCCAAAGGAATTTGTTGAAACTGGCGGTGTGACGTTGAATCCAAGCTATATGGAAAGCATTCTTGGACATAAAATTAGCAACCCATCACAGCTTATTCCAAATAGAGGAGCATGGGGGAAGGCACTTGTTTCTAATTCAAGAATGTCGGAAAATGGTCGAACACCAGCTGCACTGGGAATCAGTAATGCTGAGAAAACCATTAAGTGGAAGTCCCATCCTGAAAAAGATGTAATTGGATACCGTGTTTATCGTGATGGAAAGAAAGTTGCAACGATCAAATCAGGATCAAAGCTTTCTTATAGTGCTGGAAATGGAAACTTCCATGTGACCGCTGTTGACATTGCTGGGCAGGAATCTCCTCCATCCAATGTGATTAAAATAGGCGAGGAAAAGCCGGAAGAACCAAAAGAAACTAGTGAAACAACAGAATCAAAAAAACCAGAAACAAATGCAACTGAAAAACCAGAAAAAGAAAAAACTACAGACAAAGAAAATGATAATGAGTAAATAGAAAGTGCAAGTAGCTCGTTCAACAACGAATGGACTGTCACTCTTTGAAAGAACCAAAAAGAGTGACAGCACATTCGTGTTTAATTTATATCAGGGAGTCAATTTGTCGGTCCATTGACATCTCTCTAAGGTAAATTCCTTTTCTATTTGTATAAAACAAAAGAGAACCGCATCCAACAGGACGCGGTTCTCTTTTGTTTATTAGACTATGAATTAAAGCTCTTATTTCTTAATCTTCCATTGTTGATAAATCACCCGTTGGTAAATCAAGCTCCCATGCCTTTAAGACACGGCGCATAATTTTCCCGCTTCGTGTTTTTGGAAGTTTATCGCGAAAATCAATTTCTCTTGGTGCAGCATGTGCAGCCAATCCTTGTTTTACAAACTGGCGGATTTCTTCTTTTAGCTCATCGCTTTGCTCATAGCCAGCTCTTAAGGCAATAAACGCTTTAATGATTTCGCCTCTTACAGGATCTGGTTTCCCAATAACGCCTGCTTCTGCTACAGCTGGATGCTCCACAAGTTTACTCTCAACCTCAAATGGTCCAACGCGTTCTCCAGAGGTCATGATTACATCATCAACCCGCCCCTGGAACCAGAAATATCCTTCTTCATCCATATAAGCAGAGTCACCAGAAACGTACCAATCCCCTGGCATAAAATAGGACTCATATTTTTGCTCATTATTCCAGATAGTATGCATCATCGCAGGCCACCCTTTTTTAATCGCCAAGTTCCCCATGCGATATGGTGGCAATTCTTCACCACGATCGTCGACAATAGCCGCTTTTACACCTGGAATTGGTTTCCCCATTGAACCAGGCTTAATTTTCATACATGGATAGTTACAGATTAACTGGGCACCTGTTTCAGTCATCCACCATGTATCATGAATTCGAAGATTGAACACTTTCATTCCCCAGCGAACAACTTCAGGATTCAATGGTTCTCCAACACTTAAGATGTGACGGAGGCTAGATAAGTCAAACTGTTTAATCACTTCATCCCCAGCACCCATCAACATTCTGAAGGCTGTTGGTGCACTATACCAGACTGTAACACCATACTCTTCAATCATGCCATACCAGGCTTCCGGGCTAAAACGTCCACCTACAACAACATTTGATGTCCCTGTGAGCCAAGGACCAAAGATTCCATAGGAAGTTCCTGTTACCCAGCCAGGGTCAGCCGTACACCAATATACATCCTCTTCTTTAAGATCTAGGACCCATTTTGCAGTTTGGTATTGCTGAACCATCGCATTATGAACATGTAGAACTCCCTTTGGTTTTCCAGTTGAACCTGAAGTATAGTGAAGAATAAGTCCATCGTTCTTATCTACCCATTCGACTTGAAGAGATTTACTTGCGTTAGCAAGTTTCTGATTAAAATGAATGAAATTTCCGGATTCCTCCACATCGCTGCCAACCAGGAAAATATGTTTTAGAGCAGGTAGCTCCGCAACTGGTACTCTTTTTAAAAGTTCAGGAGTTGTCACAAGAACCTTTGCCTCACTGTCTTGAAGCCTATCACGGACAGCCCCCTCCATGAACGCTTCAAACAACGGACCCACGATGGCTCCAAGTTTGATTGCTCCAAGTACAGTAAAATATAACTCAGGAGACCTTGGCATAAAGATGAATACTCGATCCCCTTTTTCAACATCTCCATAGGTCTTTAACACGTTTCCTGCTTTATTTGAGAGTTCCTTCATTTCTTTGAAGGTATACTTTTCTTTTCTCTCTCCATCTTGGTAGTATAGCGCTATCTTATTTTTACGTGGACCTTCAACATGGCGATCGATTGCTTCATAGGCCATATTTACCTTCCCAGTTGAGTTCCAAGAAAAGTTTTTCTCCACTTCCTGCCAGTCGAACTGATTGTATGTTTCTTCATAGTTTTCTAGATTATGTGCACCTTGAATGACTGGTAGCGCTTCCACTTTCATTGAATCATCTCCTTTTCTATGTATGTTTATCGTCTATTATAGTATAGATTTTTTATTTTCACAATTTTAAAATTTTTATAATTGCTATTTAAAACTATATTCCTATTGTTTTGGAACTTCATACTCTGAAAATATTGTGAAAACGCTTCAATTTTATAGAATTCATGTATAATAGAGAGAACAATTTCTAATGGTTTGGTGGTGAAACGAATGGAACATAAAAAAACTTATAATGCAAAAGAATTAAAGACCGTACATGGAAGTTTAATTATTGAGGGCCCTGTCTTACCAGAAAAGCTTGCCAAACTTGAGTTTCACCATGACTTGGTAGCTTTTCGTCCTCCTGCACAGCAGCATAAGGCCCTGGTTGAGATTGCGGGGCTTCCGGAGGGGCGCATTATTATTGCAAGGCATGGAGATATGGTCGTAGGATATGTTACCTACTTATATCCGGATCCGCTCGAACGGTGGTCTGAAGGTGAGATGGAGGATTTAATCGAGCTAGGAGCAATTGAGGTTATTCCAAAGTTTCGCGGTTGCGCTGTAGGCAAAAACCTTCTAATTGTCTCCATGATGGATGATGCGATGGAAGATTATATTATTATAACGACTGAATATTATTGGCATTGGGACCTTAAAAATACGAAGTTAAATGTATGGGACTACCGTAAAATGATGGAAAAAATGATGAATGCTGGCGGACTTACTTGGTATGCTACGGACGATCCCGAAATAAGCTCTCACCCTGCTAACTGCCTAATGGCGAGGATTGGCTCAAGAATTAACCTTGACTCTGTCGAGAAGTTTGACCGTCTGAGGTTTATGAATCGTTTCATGTACTAATGAGACAGAGAACTCATGCGAACGAGGGGGATCCACATGATTGTAGAAGAAATTATGAAGACAGAACTTACCACTCTGAGAAAACATCACACCATCGAAGAAGCTTGTCGTTTAATGGAAGAAAAAAGAATTAGACACCTCCCTATCGTGGATGAAGATAATCAATTAGTTGGCCTAGTAACAGATCGCGATATTCGTGATGCTATGCCATCAAGGTATCTTCGCAACCCCGATCAGGAAGTGCTTAATCATACCCTTGAAACTCTTATGACAACTGATTTAATTACCTGTCATCCTCTAGATTTTGTCGAAGAGATTGCAGCCCTTTTTTATGAGCATAGTATCGGCTGTCTACCCATTGTCAAGGATCAAAGGATCGTTGGAATTGTGACAGAAACGGATTTGCTTCATACACTTATTGCTTTAACAGGAGCCCACCAACCTGGTTCACAAATCGAGGTGAAGGTCCCTAATAAAGGGGGAATGCTTAATCAGGTTGCTTCGATTATTAGTGCTAGAAAAGCAAACATCTCTAGTGTCCTAGTTTATCCATATGAAAAAGACGAACAGTACAAAATTCTCGTTTTTCGGGTTCAAACCATGAATCCTATTAGGATGATAGAAGACCTTAAAAAGGCTGGTTTTCATGTTCTATGGCCTAATTTGCCGGGTGTTTCATCATGAGTGACCGTTCCGTTTTCGTCTATTCAGAGGATTTACTAAAATATAAGTTTAATAGTCATCATCCCTTTAATCAAATTCGTTTAAAGATGACACTTGATTTATTAAAAAAAGCACATGCCATCAGTGATCAAGATATTATTCCACCTCGTCCAGCTACCGACGAGGAGCTGCTCTTAATCCATGACCCTAATTATATTGAAGCCGTGCGACTAGCAGGAAACGGACAACTTCGCGAGGAAACAGCGGAAAACTATGGTCTCGGTACAGAGGATACTCCGATATTTGCCAATATGCATGAAGCTAGTACACTTCTAGTTGGTGGTACTTTGACAGCAGTTGACCAAGTGATGAGTGGCAAAGCGAATCACGCCCTTCATCTTGGTGGAGGATTGCATCATGGTTTCCGTGGCAAAGCTTCTGGCTTTTGTATTTATAATGATAGTTCTGTTGCAATTAAATATCTCTTAGAAAAATACAATGTTCGAGTACTGTATGTTGATACTGATGCTCATCATGGGGATGGGGTTCAATGGTCCTTTTATGATGAACCTAATGTCTGTACCCTTTCCATCCATGAGACAGGGCGCTACCTATTCCCTGGAACGGGAAATGTAAATGAGCGTGGGCAGGGGAAAGGCTATGGGTATTCATTCAATGTGCCTGTCGATGCCTTCACTGAGGATGATTCATGGCTAGAAGCCTATTCTAAGGCGATTATGGACGTTGCAGACTTTTTCAAGCCGGATGTTATCATTACTCAAAATGGTGCCGACTCCCATTATTATGACCCTCTCACTCATTTATCCGCAACCATGAAAATCTATCGGGAAATACCAAAACTAGCACATAAAATTGCACATAAGTATTGTAATGGGAAGTGGATTGCTGTCGGTGGCGGGGGCTACGATATTTGGAGAGTTGTACCGAGAGCATGGGCACTTATCTGGATGGAAATGACCGAAAACTCAAACTGTTATGGCAGTTTGCCTGAGGATTGGGTTCAGTATTGGCAAGCAAACAGCAATGTTCCCCTTCCTCGTGAATGGGATGACCCGGAAAATATATATCCGCCCATCCCTAGGAAAGACGAGATTACCGAAAAAAATAGACTCACACTAGAAAAGGCTCTGTACCCCATTCATCAGCAAAAAGGTGCGAAGGAACATATAAAAGAATAGAAAAATGACCGCTTTTTAGGCGGTCATTTTCTTAGTTTTTCGTTGAGTCACGAAATTCGATTCTATGCGGAAGAAGGACTGTTTGGTCATCTACTTCTTCCTTATTCATCAATTTAGTTAAAAGTCTCATCGCCACGGCCCCGATGTCATATAATGGCTGAACAATTGTTGTTAACTGTGGACGGACCATCGTCGCAAGCCTTGTGTTATCAGAGCTGATTACCTCAAAGTCCCCAGGTACGTTATACCCCTTATCTACCGCTCCGTGTACGACCCCAAGAGCCATCTCATCAGAACCAACAATAATAGCGGTAGGCTTATCCTCCAACTCAAGCAATTTTTCAATCGCTTCAATTCCAGAATCATATGTGTAGTCGCCTTCAACTACCAATTCCTCATCAAATTCAAACCCTGCCTGTTGAATTGCATTCTTATAGCCTGAGAACTTCTTTCCTTGATTAATCGGTTCTAATAATGGACCTACCACAAAGGCAATCCGTTTATGGCCTTTCTCAACCATTAATTGCACAGCATCAAACGTACCTTGTTCATAATCAATATTGACAGAAGGTACAGTCTCAGATTCCTCAATGGAACCAGCAAGAACGATTGGTACAGGGGATTTTTTAAATTCCCCAACATGTTCTTCAGTAATATTCCCACCCATAAATACAATGCCATCAACTTGTTTTCCAAGCATTGTATTCAATAAGTGTAGCTCTTTGTCTTTATTTTGGTCTGAGCTACTAAGAATGATATTGTATTTGTACATTGTGGCAATATCTTCAATCCCTCTAGCAAGCTCTGCAAAGAAAATGCTTGAGATATCTGGAATGATTACCCCAACCGTAGTCGTTTTCTTACTCGCTAATCCTCTTGCAACTGCGTTTGGTCTGTATCCTAGTCGATCAATAACCTCCATTACCTTTTTACGTGTAATAGGTTTCACGTTAGGGTTACCATTCACTACACGTGACACCGTTGCCATCGATACATTTGCTTCTCTTGCTACATCATATATTGTAATATTCATGACTTTCACTCCTTTAAGTCCGTACAAAGCTTTCTTATATTTTACTGCATAATGGGTTCATTTAAACATTATTTAGATTGTGATTGTATGTACAAGAACATTTTATTAATTAATCATACGCTATCCTTTCAATTCTCGCAATGTGGACGTGATATAATCTTTCATTTTCCCCCTAAAAAGCCTCCCCATTAAGATGGGAAGGCTAGGTTTACATGTTAAATTTGTACGAAAGCTGATGAACGCAAGGACTGTACGAATTCATCAAACTGCTTAAGATCCATCTGTTGAGCATTATCTGATAACGCAACCGCAGGATCTGGATGTACCTCTGCCATTACTCCATCGGCACCAATTGCTAGTGCTGCCTTTGCGGTAGGGAGGAGCAAATCCCTTCTACCTGTTGAGTGAGTCACATCTACCATTACAGGCAAGTGTGTTTCTTGCTTTAGAATTGGCACAGCGGAGATATCTAAAGTATTTCTAGTCGCTTTCTCGTATGTGCGAATTCCTCGTTCACAAAGGATGATTTGTCCATTCCCTTGTGACATGATGTATTCAGCTGCATTAATAAATTCTTCAATCGTTGCTGAAAGACCACGTTTTAAAAGAACTGGCTTGTTAACCGCCCCTGCGGCTTTTAACAGCTCAAAGTTCTGCATATTGCGAGCTCCAATTTGAATCACATCAATATAATCTACAGCTGTTTCAATATCATTCGGGTGAACAATCTCACTGATAACAGCCATATCGTATTCGTCGCCGACTCTTTTAAGAATTTTTAATCCTTCTAGTCCGAGCCCCTGGAAATCGTATGGAGAGGTTCTAGGCTTGTATGCACCACCGCGAAGCAATTTAAAGCCTTTTTCCTTTACGGCTGCGGCTACAGTGGCTACTTGCTCATAGGATTCAACTGAACATGGCCCGAATACAAATTGTTGGCTACCATCCCCAATTTTGACCCCTTTTACTTCAATAATTGTATTATCTGGCTTTTTCTTTCTTGAAACAAGTAGGGCTTTACGGTGATCATCTTCCTGAAGCTCTAGGCCAGCTTTAAAAATCTGTTTAAAGATATGCTCAATAGTCGAGTTTTCAAATGGTCCGTTATTTTCTTCCTTAATTAGGTCTAGCATATGACGTTCACGAACAGGGTCATAGCGGTGTACGCCTTGTGTTTCTTTTGCTTTTCCAATTTCCTGAACAAGCTGTGCTCTTTCGTTGATTAGTGATAGCAATTGCAAATTCAATTCATCCACACGATCTCTTAGTTGATCGAGCTTATTATTCGTCATCATTCCCGCCCCTTTATTCTCATTTATTCAGAATGTACTGCATTTTCTATAATTAGGGTTTATTATATCTGAATTTGTTTGGTTTGTCACGAAGAATTTCTTTAATAATTAAACGCTTTTAAGCACTAAAGGATGTATTGTTAACCTAGATAGTTTTTGCAGTCACTGTACCTATTGTAAAAGGATGGTGATTTACCCTACAGGATGCTCCCTTTCCGCTAGGCGTGCGGTGAGCCTGTCCAGCTACAGCGCCTAGCCCCTCGAGTCGCTTCAGGCCGTCAGTTGAAGTCAAAGAACGACTTCATCTGCCAGCCCTCCAGCGCTTGTCAGGGCTGACCAAGGCGCTTCTGCTTTTCTTTCTCCTCGTCGCTAAAGCTACTGCGGGTCCTCACCTGTCCCGCTGCTCCCGCAGGAGTCTCGCACCTTCCGCTCCAATCAACCATTACTTTCTTAACGTTTCTTTCATTAACAAAGATACCTTAAATTTTTAAAAAAACACCCATGAAATTCATGGATGTTTATTTGTTTTCCTCTAGGGCAGCTGCCAATGATTTTTTTGTAATTTTCCAGTGGGATGCATGCCAAGCGACATCAGCGTTACTAAAGAGTATCGCTTGCGGTGATTCATGTTTAACGTGGTATGTCTCTGCAATATGATTTGAAAGAGGTTTTGCCTCTTGAACCGCTAAATAATAGCATGGCACGTCGCTCTCACCAGCAAACTGTTCAAATTCAGTAAAAGCAGCTTGGCTTATAGGGCATGTTAAGCTATGTTTAACAAAAAAGAAAGGATCAACCCCTTCTGCAAGCTTGTTGAATTCCTCGATAGAGTCTATTTTTTTCATTTCACTCACTCCTAATATTAATCTTACAAAATAAAAATGATATTGCCTTATGTAATAATAAACGGTGAAGTAATCTTATCACTTCACCGTTTTGTTGACAAATTTAGTGGTTCAGTTTCAATTCAGTCTCATCGAATGCTCTTTGGGTTTCGGCAAGTTTTCTTTGGATTTCATCACTATCCATTGATGAAGGACCCAGGGAATCAGCTCCAACTCCCTCAGCGCTTTCATTGCCTATTTGTTTGTCTTTCACTTTCTCTAGTAACTCATGAGACTGATGTGAAACAGATTGTACCACTGAAGTGGCCTTCTCCTTTGCAACTGTCGCCAATTCATTACTTTTGCTTAAGGCTCTCTCTTTCACTTTATCGGTTTTTTCAAGGATATTGTTGGTTTGTCCATTAATGGTTGTCCGTAAATCTCTTCCTGATTTAGGAGCGAATAATAAGGCAGCTGCCGCCCCTGCAAGTGCCCCGATAAAAGCACCGGCTAGAAAATCTCGTGAGTTGGTTTTCGAACCTTCCTTACCATTCATTTCTCTACTCGCCATTTCCTTTTCACCTCTTTTATTGATTTGCTCTTTCCCTTTTTCTTACAAGGATTTCTTCCGCATCTGTCTGGTATTCAACCGGAGAATTCTTTCTTGCATTCCATCTTTGCTTTAGTTCTAAAAAAACATTGCTCCACTGAACAACTTGTGAGATTTTGTCTTGGCTCTTGTCAATTTGCTGATCCACCATAGAAGTAATGTTCTGGATTGAGTGGTTAAACCGCTGAACAGAATGTCCAACATCTTTAACCGCAAGCACAACTGAATTAAGGTTTTCTGACTTCTCTTGAATATCTTCTGCAAGTGAATTAGTCTTATGTAGTAATTCTGTCGTTTCACGTGTTACTCCATCAAGCTGCCTTTCTAGACCCGTAAGCGTATGAGCTACACTATCAAGCGTACCTTGTAGTGATTTTAAGGTCTTTGCCAAGAAAATGACTAGAATCAAAAAAGCGATGGCTGCAACTGCAGCACTTAAATAAAGTATTATTTCCACTATCACACCTCCATTAGCCTTATCCTACATTTTCCCTAAAAGTAAGGAAACAAACCACTCCCTAGTATGTATTCCCATATAAGGCTTCCCTTTTCATGTTCTCTTAATCATAGGATAACATTAACAAGTAAAATCGGGTACAATTATAATAGGTTTTTCACAATGAATATGGAGGGTAAACCCAATGAAAGATCACCGTATCGAGAAATTAGCAAAGAATTTAATCAACTATTCAATCAAGTTACAAAAAGGGGAAAAGGTCCTAATCGAAAATTTTGGCCTTCAACGGGAACTAGTTACAGCTCTTGTAAAGGAAGCTTACGAGGCAGGCGGTCACCCTTTTGTATTGCTTAAGGATAACCAAGTAGACAGGGCGCTTTTAATGGGTGCTCAAGAAGAGCATTTTAATATCATGGCTGAATTCGAAGCCAATGTCATGAGTAACATGGATGCTTATATCGGGCTTCGCTCAGGGAATAATATCAATGAACTTGCTGATGTACCTGATGATAAAATGAAGATTCATGGGCAAACCATTGGGAAGAAAGTACATAGTGAAATTAGAGTTCCAAAAACAAAATGGGTCGTTCTACGTTACCCGACATCTTCTATGGCGCAGCTTGCAAAGATGAGCACAGAGGGATTTGAAGATTTTTATTTCAACGTTTGTAATCTTGATTACAGCAAAATGGATAAAGCAATGGACAATCTTGTTACCCTTATGAATAAAACAGATAAGGTTAGACTCACTGGACCTGGTACAGATCTAACTTTTTCCATTAAGGATATCCCCGCCATTAAATGTGCTGGCGAGGCGAATATTCCTGACGGTGAAGTATACACAGCTCCGGTCCGTAATTCTGTGAATGGTAAAATCACTTATAATACCCCATCTCCATACCAAGGTTTTACGTTCGAGAATGTGAGCCTTACATTTAAGGATGGTAAAATTGTGGAAGCAACAGCCAATGACAGCGAGCGGATTAACAAAATTTTCGATACTGATGAAGGGGCACGCTACGTTGGGGAATTTGCGATTGGGGTTAATCCTTATATTCTTCATCCCATGCAGGACATCCTGTTTGATGAAAAAATAGATGGCAGTTTTCATTTCACCCCTGGACAAGCGTACGACAATGCTTACAACGGGAACCAATCGAATATTCATTGGGATATGGTAAACATCCAACGTCCAGAATATGGTGGTGGCGAAATCTATTTTGATGATGTTCTCATTCGCAAAGACGGTCGCTTTGTTCTTCCTGAATTAGAGGTTTTGAACCCTGAGAACTTGAAATAACGAAGCTATTTAATAAAAAAGAAGAAAAAGGATGCGAACAATCATCGCATCCTTTTCCTTTATCCAGTTCAAGAAGCCATTTAGCATTCGACGACACTTGAACAAAATACCTAATTGATTTTTTTCTCATATGCTTCCTGAAACTTTTGAATATCTCCTGCTCCCATGAAAATAATTACTCCATTCTCATATTTCGTGAGCTCAGACGTATCTTCTTCAGTTATAATTTCAGCGCCATTTATTTTCTCTTGAAGATTTTCAATCGATAATTTGCCATGGTTTTCTCGAGCTGAACCAAAAATTTCACATAGATAGACCTTATCCGCCTCACTAAGACTATCAGCAAACTCTTGAAGGAAGGTTTGCGTTCTGGTAAACGTATGAGGCTGGAACACAGCAATAATATCTCTGTCTGGATATTTTTGATTAGCGGCCTGGATGGTTGCTTTAATTTCCGTTGGATGGTGAGCATAGTCATCAATGATAACCTGACCGCCTATTTCTTTTTCAGAGAATCTTCTTTTCACACCACTGAAAGTGTTCAATTGTTCTTCAATAATCTTCGCATCGATACCTTCATAATTACATAATGCAATCACACCAAGTGCATTAAGAACATTATGATCACCATAGGCAGGGATTGAGAAAGTGTGGTAAAAAGTATTTCGGACAAACACATCAAAGGTAGTCCCATTTGTCGACTTAACCACATTTCGTGCTTGGAAATCATTCTCTTCAGCAAACCCGTAAAAAACAACTGGCACTTTAGCTTGAATTTTTTGAAGTTGCTCGTCATCCCCACAAGCAATGATTCCTTTTTTCACTTGCCAAGCCATTTCCTGAAAAGCGGAAAATACATCTTCTAAGTTAGCGAAATAGTCCGGATGATCGAAATCAATATTAGTCATAATCGCATAGTCTGGAAAGTAAGACAAGAAGTGGCGGCGATATTCACACGCTTCAAATACAAAGTATTCTGCTTCCTTATGGCCTTTTCCCGTTCCATCTCCTATTAAGAAGGAAGTGGGTTTCGCACCTTTAATTACATGTGCAAGAAGACCCGTAGTCGAAGTCTTGCCATGCGCCCCTGTAATGGCCACACTTGTAAAGTTTTCCATAAAATCACCAAGGAAACGATGATAGCGAACAATTGGTAGACCAAGCTCCATTGCTCGTTGAATTTCCTCGTGTGTGTCTGGGAACGCATTCCCAGCAATAATAGTCATTCCAGGTTGTATATTATCCTCATTGAACGGAAGGATCTTTATTCCGGATTGTTCAAGGGCAATCTGGGTAAAAAAGTGTTTCTCGACATCAGAGCCCTGGACATGATAGTCCATATCATGGAGAATCTGCGCAAGCGCGCTCATACCAGACCCCTTTATACCTACAAAATGGTAAATAGTCATATAAAGAACCTCCAACAAACGTCTGTATGTAACACAGTATATGACGGTAATTATAAATTGCTCATTATCAAGCTATCGTTAAATATACTTTCATTCACTCTTGAATATTGAAACATTATATCATTTTTCACTTATAAAAACTATCGTATTACCTAATATTCATTTTTACTGCTAAAAGAATACCTCTTTTTAAGTTAATGAATGGTTTTCTTGAAAAGAATCTAAATCTTCAATTGAAATTAGAACATCTCGTGGCTTACTACCACGCCCTTCGGATATAAACCCGTTCTGCTCCATCATATCAATTAATCTGGCTGCACGATTGTACCCTATTTTAAATCGCCGCTGAATACTAGATGTGGATGCCCCGTCTTGTTCAATTACGTATAGGCATGCCTCATAAAAGAGCTCATCTTCGTCTTCTGTTATTTGCGATTTTTTTATCAATTCGTCCTGCTCGAATAAGTACTCCGGATCTCTTTGCTTTCGAACAAAAGCTACAATGTCATCAATTTCTTGATCCGATACAAACGTTCCTTGTAAACGGAATGGTTTTGACTTTCCATTTTCTAAAAACAGCATGTCGCCTCGACCAAGAAGTTTTTCTGCACCACTAATATCAATGATTGTTCTCGAATCAACTTGAGATGATACCGAAAAAGCAACCCTTGTCGGAACATTCGCCTTGATTAATCCCGTTATGACATCAACCGATGGTCTCTGAGTAGCGATCACTAAATGTATCCCACAAGCTCTAGCTTTTTGTGCAATCCGACAGATGGCTTCCTCAACATCTGCTGGTGACATCATCATCAGGTCCGCAAGTTCGTCAATGACAATAACGATGTACGGTAGTTTTTCTGAGTAGCGTTTGTGTTCAAGGGCAAGTTCATTAAACCTACTAATATCCCTAACGCCTGTGTGGGCAAAGAGTTCGTAGCGGCGTTCCATTTCCTCGACTGCCCATTTTAACGAGGCTGTTGCTGCCTTTACATCCGTTATTACGGGACTTACAAGATGCGGGATTTGGTTATAAGGTGCAAGTTCAACCATCTTTGGGTCAATCAGCAATAATTTTACATCATCAGGGTGAGCCTTATATAAAAGACTCACGAGCATGGTATTGATGCAAACACTTTTACCTGAACCAGTAGCACCAGCAATGAGGCCATGCGGCATCTTCTTTAAATCCGTGACAACTGGAGAGCCCGCAATATCTAGACCAAGTGCAACCGCGAGAGGAGAAGTGTTTTCATTGAAACCACTTGTTCGCAAAATTTCACTTATCAGTACAGGTCTACTAGTCTCATTCGGGACTTCAATCCCTATCGTATGTTTCCCCGGGATTGGAGCCTCAATCCGGATATCCCTAGCCGCAAGACTTAATTTTATATCATCTGATAGATTAGTAATCTTGTTGACTTTCACACCTGGTTCCGGTTGGACCTCAAAACGAGTAACTGCGGGTCCTTGGGTAACATTCACTACCCGCGCTCCTACATTAAAATTTTTCAATGTCTCATTTAATAGCAGTTCCTGGCTTTCCAACCATTCTCGGCTCGTTTCAATCATAACCGGAGGCTCTAGCAAATTAAGTGGTGGAAATTCATAGTTTGATGGTTGAGCTGTCTCTAAAGCTTTCGATTCCGTTTCTACTTTTATGGCTGTTTCCGTTTCTTTCTCAGTTTCGTTCCCTATTTCTTTTTCTGAAAAGGCACGGGAATTTTTAACAGGATTGAATTTTTGTAGAATCGTGTCTGCTAGATTTTTTTGTTCTTCTAGCTTACGCTTATCTTGCTTCAACATCAAGACATTAAAAGGCAACTGTCTTTTTTTGCGTTCCGGAGTAGCTTCAAGTGTAGCGGCAACAGGTACATCTTCGAGTGCCTGGTTAATTTTTTCATCCAAGTTTGGTTGTTCCAGTAGCGACTCCTGCACCTGTTTTGGTTCAGTCTCTGTGAGTTCAACATCATTTTCCTTCTTGAACACATGCCTTTGATCCTCTTGCTTTATCCCATCTACTTCGTTTTGGGCACTCATTTCTGCCTGTTGAACTAACTCATTACTCTCAATTGCGGTTGCCTGTTGAAGATAGTCAGCATCCTCGCCTTGTACGTCTCCTAGAGTTGCCTCGGCGTTAAAGATTGTTCCTTCACTGGCTTTTTCATCTACCAAGATTGGAGTTACTACTTGAGTTACATCCTCTTTAGCTGGGGCTTCCTCTTGTACTTCTTCACTAAGCAGTCCTACTTGAACTGCTTTAACCGCTTCAATTGGTGATTGATCTGAAACTAATTCAACCTCTTCAAACGGCGCTTGCTCTTGAACTCCTTCAACTTCTTTAATCAGAGTTTGCTCTTGAACTCCTTCGACCTCTTTAATTGGTGCTTGCTCTTGTGTTACCTCAACCTCTTTGATCGGTGCTTGCTCTTGAGGTACCTCGACCTCTTTGATTGGTGCTTGCTCTTGAGGTACCTCGACCTCTTTAATCGGTGCTTGCTCTTGAGCTACCCTATCCTCTTTAATCGGTGCTTGCTCTTGAGGTACCTCGACCTCTTTAATTGGTGCTTGCTCTTGAGCTACCCTATCCTCTTTAATCGGTGCTTGCTCTTGAGTATCCTCGACCTCTTTGATTGGTGCTTGTTCTTGAGTTTCCTCAACCTCTTTAAGCGGTGACTGCTCTTGAGCTACCTCATCCTCTTTGATCGGTGCTTGGTCTTCATCTGATACATAACGAATAAATCCATTTAATTCATATTCGATTTTGTCAGATTTAGGCCTATTAAAAGCAAATATCGGGGAAGGAGTTTCTGTCCTTCTAAATGGTTGACGATTCAAGTTAGGTTTAGGTGCCTTAGGCTGAGCTACAGGCTTCACAGGTTTAGGTTCTTTTTCAACAGGCTTTTCCTTATGAGTCGGCCTTTCCTTATGAATCGGAGTGATGGTCTTCGCTCTATTTTCCGTCCGCCGGACATTTTTATGATGTGCTTTTTTTTCAAGTTCTGCGTCCGGGATTAAAGGAAATTTAAATTGACCTTTCGGGTACTTATACAAAACCCGCGCTTCAACTTCCTTTTTTGGCTCTATCTTATTTTGTTCTGTAAACTGGCGTTGCTGCCTACCACTGTTGTTGTTCGTTCTAAGAGGTTCAGATTGTTTCATTTCACCTTCTTCACCATTGAACATTTGTAAAAGCCGTTTAATCCAACTCAAAGTTTATCACTCTTTCTATAATCCTTATATCATTCCTATTTTAACAGTTATTGACCAATTTTCGAGATAAACTTAAAAGATAAGTCATATCGATTAATATGAAAATGAAAATAAGAATACAAAAAGCCCTAATTTAGGGCTTTTATCATGCTGTGAAAGTAAAAAGTCATTTCTTTTTATTTTGACCAAGAATAAAGATAGGTTCAAGCTCCCCTTCTTCATAAAGGAAGGACAATGCCGTTATCGGGACTCGCCCGCTTGTAAAAAAGCTCATAGTCATTTGCGCAAGGACATCGTACCCTGTGTTATTCCGGATATCTGCAACAATCAAGACATCTTGATGGGGCACTGCAATCGCAAAACTTCCCTCAACTTTGTCTTTCATTTGACTTAAAAGGCGATCATTTAAAATTCTACTCGCATCATATCCATCATTCGAATTTAAAAAATAAAACAGATTACCTGCCACTTCATCTGTCTTGAATTCTGCCGGAAGTGAACGTAGATTGAATAAGGCGGTCTCTCTTATATGACTTTCTTTCCACCCTTCCTTTTCAATTAGCCTTTTATCAATAAGTCGGTAGGTTTTCCCCATATCAAGTGCATAGTATATTCTAGTTTCCGCAGTATGGTCATCAAAGAAAAATGGAACTCCCTCTTCTGCTTCTGCTGGAAAAGAGGTGGACCGGATGACAGGATAGATATTTCGCTCTTGACCCGAAAGCTGTGCTTTCTCCTCCATCGCATTTAATCCTTCAACCACATAATAGACCGTCTCATCTATCGCCTTTTCCTTGTGCTCATTCCATTTAGCGATGATTCCAGGCAAAGCGACGGTAATCCCTCGTCCTGTTTCTTTGTTTTCTATACGTAAGGTATCCTTTTCACGGTCAAAAACAAATTTTCGATTTGGATGCCGAAGCTTTTCCTCCAACATTTTTCTCATTTTCTTACTATCCATTTTTTAGGCAAGGCCTCCAATAAACTGCTCAATTTGTTCTTGTGTTTTGCGTTCTTTACTAACGAAACGCCCCAATTCTTCCCCATCTTGGTAAGCTAAAAAGCTAGGGATTCCGAATATATCCAACTGAATGCATAGATCAATATACTCATCTCTATCAACATAAACAAAGGTAAACTCAGAGAATTTAGCTTCAACTTCTGGTAAAAAAGGATCAATAAATCGACAATCTGGACACCAATCTGCCGAGAACATAAATACATGTTTCCCTGATTGTTTCATTGTTTCAAATTGTTCAACAGACTCAAGTTTTTTCATTGTTTTTCCTCCATTTCTACTTTACACTGTGTAACTATTTTAAACTTGTAGAAATAAAAAAGAAACCAAACTGATTTTAAATAGCTGTGTTTCACCTAGCATTTGATTTAGGCTCACCGATAAAGTAAGGCAGGGCCAATTAATAAGCCTAAATTAATAAAGGCGCCATCGATGTGATGGCGCTCCCCTATTTTACTTTGACTGAATTAGCAATTTCCATCATTGTGACAGCATCTGATTTAAGATTCTTTGACTCAGTTGTTAATTTAACTCCTCCAACCCCTGTTACAATTTGATAATTGTCCTCATCGAGTTGCTTTACGAGCAAATAACCAAAATCCCCATCCTGTTCAAAGGTTATATTGGCATCCCATTCAGAGTGCTGTTCTAGCGTGGACTCATAGACGACCTTACTTCCACTTTCTTCATACTGATTATAAAATAAGATATAAGTTCGAGAGCCATTTTTAAGTAAAATATTGTTCGGTGAATCATCTTCCTTCTCTATTCCAAAAGGCAAGCGGTACTTTATATCATCATTACTATTATTGGTTTTATCTGCTTCCTTGGTAAACTCTGATTCTACAGCCGTTTTCGTTTCTTCAAGTACCTCTTCAAAAGAGGCGGAACAAGCCGACAATCCAATTAGGGCAATGAATATAAATAAGGCTTTCACGCCGAATAACTTCATTATGATAATCCTCCTTTATTCGGACAAGCAATCCTTATCTATCATACCGTTACCTTTAAACTAGTGACAACCCCTGTAACATAAATTCCTCATTTTAGCATTAATATTTCAAAAAATCGCCCTAATTGAGTCTCTTTATGCTCTAAATACTGGTTTATTTGTTAAATTCAAACTGTCCTAGAAGTAATTTCACCACATGTGTGAACATTTCAATGCGATCAATTTTACCATTTGTAAAAATGCCGATAGCTCCTTCTTTTTTACGGACATTTTGCTTTTGAGCAAATTCATCCATTACTGGACCTAGTTCTTCTCCTGCTAGTAGGCGACTTGCAATTTCATTCGGTAAAGGGATTCTTGCTCCACCTGCAAGTATTGGTTCTTTGTCTTTCGCTAAGAGAGCCCCCCAATTACATAAAAACAAGCCGTGTTTTGTTTCTTGTACGCCACCTTCTAGGCCAATACTAATATCAGCACGAGAGACACTTAAGGCGGAAACTGCACGGTTGATTGCTCCCTTAATCGTTTCCTCATCTGACAAAGGTTGTGCGCTTACTCCTGATTCTGTATCGACGGAAATTAATTCAAAGCTATAACCTTGAAATGCCTGCTCAACCGCGGCTATTTTCGCTGGATTTTTTGAACCGATAGAAATTAGCATAGTGTTACCCCCTTCTTCTTCAGCAAAAAGAGGCAGCTTAACTGCCTCTTTTGGTTTAACTATTTTGTTTGATCGTATCAATTGTTGTTTGATCACAGGCTTTTACTAACTTAACTACTAGCTCTTTTGCTGCTGCATAGTCATCCACATGGACAATGGATCCGTGAGTATGAATGTAACGGGAACAAATTCCAATTACTCCACTAGGAACGCCTTGATTGGAAATATGCACGCGTCCCGCATCTGTTCCTCCTTGAGAAACGAAGTACTGATATGGAATGTTATTGGACTCAGCAGTGTCGAGAATGAATTCTCTCATGCCACGATGTGTCACCATGGAACGATCTAAGATTCTTAGTAAAGCACCCTTGCCTAATTGACCAAATTCATTTTTATCGCCAGTCATATCATTTGCCGGACTCGCATCAAGAGCAAAGAAGATATCAGGATTGATCATCGTTGCTGCTGTCTGAGCGCCTCTTAATCCAACCTCTTCCTGCACGGTGGCACCAGAATAGAGGATATTGGGCAACGTCTCGTCTTTAAGTTCTTTCAATAGCTCAATTGATAGCCCACAACCATAACGGTTATCCCATGCTTTGGCAAGGATTTTCTTCTCATTTGCCATTGGTGTAAACGGCATAATAGGAACGATTTGTTGCCCAGGCTTAATCCCAATCTTCATTGCGTCTTCCTTATCGTCCGCACCGATATCAATTAGCATATCTTTAATATCCATCGGCTTATTGCGTTTTGCATCATCTAGCAAATGAGGCGGGATGGATCCGATGACTCCGACAACTGGCCCTTTATCTGTGATGATTTGAACGCGCTGTGCCAAAAGAACTTGACTCCACCAGCCTCCAAGCGTTTGGAACCGAATCATCCCGTTCTTCGTAATTGAGGTCACCATAAATCCAACCTCATCCATATGTCCAGCTACCATTACGGTCGGACCTGCTGGATTTCCTCTTTTTACCCCAAAGATACTTCCTAAGTTGTCCTGAACCATCTCATCAGCATACTGCTCTAATTGTTCACGCATGAACTTTCGCACAGAGTGTTCGAAACCAGGTGCTCCAGGAAGCTCGGTAAGGGTTTTAAATAAATGTAATGTTTGTTCATTCATATTCCGCAGCTCCTCTAAGTCAAAAAATTTAGACTCTCTAATTATGTACACCATGTATTTTACAGAAATATTTGTTAGGATGCCAATAGTATTGTTTCCTCACGCTTCCAAATCCAGACAATAGTTCTTTTATGAGAATGGAATTTTTGTTATGATTAGTTTTAAAGGATTATTTTTACAGATTAAAGGAGGGTCCGCAATGAACTGGAAGTATTTTTTTCTAGGAGTTAGTGCTGGAGTTGCAGGTGCATACATTGTAAAAGAGGCAACGTCCCGTAAGGAAACGGTTTCTCCTGAAGTAATCCTAAATCAGGTAAAAGAGGCCTTTAAAAAAGATGGTCCAATTAGTGGGTCATGGATTAATATGAGTGCTGAACCTTTTTTGCGGTCCCCTATCGAACATCAAGTGTATAAAGGTGGAATTACACGCACGATTGACGGGCATTCTGAGCTGTTTGAGTTTATTGCTGATGCAAAAACCGGAACAATTATTGAAACGAAACCGATCGGTTAAAAGCCTGCGATTACGCAGGCTTTTTCTTTACTTTTCTCGTTTTACAGCTGAAATGATCTCACCTTGTTCATCTAGTTTTATCGCCCGGTAGAAAGCATCATGGTAAAAGGTGAACCAGGCCTTCTTATCTGCGGCAAATTTCATCCATTTTTGTTTGGCAGCGATTGAATCCATCGGATAATCATCATAGGCCATAACCCATAGTACATTCTGGTGAGCATGAGTCCCCATTAAATCAGCCATATGGACAACCGTCTCACCCTCTGATTCAATGATAATGATGGAATGCCCATTGCTATGTCCACCTGTATGAACCATTTTAAATGGCCGATGATTCCATTCTTCTTTAAAAGTCAACATTTGACCTTCAATTGGCTCCCAGTTTTCTTTCCAATATGTAGCTTTTGACCGGATATTAGGGTTTTTTAGTTCCTCCCACTCCACCTCGGACGTTACAATGGTTGCGTTTGGAAAAACAGAAACGAACTCACCGTTCACCTCTTTAGTCAGACCATTTGCGTGATCATAATGCATATGCGTCATAAGAACATAGTCAATGTCCATAGGAGTTAATCCTAGAGCTTCTAGCGATTGTTCAACATCTGATTCTTCCTCTACACCGAAATTTCGCTTTTGTTTATCAGTTAATTTTCCATTTCCAATCCCTGATTCAATCAGATAGTTTTTTCCACCTGTCTGAATCAAAATTGGGTCAGCCCTTAATTCAATTTGGTTTTTTTCGTTCACTGGGTATTTTCGTGACCACAACGGCCTCGGTACCACTCCGAACATAGCTCCACCATCAAGATGTGAGACCCCGCCGTTAAGCCAAGTAAAAGTGACATTTGCCAATTCAAGTTTCTCCATGCACATCCCCCTAGTAACCATTTTCAGTTAATTCTAACATTTTTAGAGACAACTTAATATATATACGACCTGAGATTTTGTGACTATTTGAATGTGAGTTTGGGGTACAATCGGGGTTTCCACCGTTACCTTTTTTCTACTTCCCACAGCTTTCAGGCACGCTGGACCTTCCTCCGTTACCTTTTTACCTCTTCCCTACGGCTTTTGGGCACGCTGGACTTTCCTCCGTTACCTTTTTACCTCTCCCCTACGGCTTACAGGCACGCTAGGCTTTTCTCCGTTACCTTTTCACCTCTCCCTACGGCTTTCGGGCACGCTGGACTTTCCCTCCGTTTCCTTTTCAGCACTCTCACTCGGCTTTCGGGCACGCTGGGCTTACAACGTTACTTTTTCAACTCTCTAGAATCAAGTAAGGCCACAGCACAAAAAAAACACACGATTTCAAAATGAAATACGTGTGTTTCCTTAGTTCTTATAAGTATGGAACCTTAAAGTCATTCTTATAAACCTTAATAGTATCCTTAATTCTGGTATTGTACTTCGCAACGAAAGATCCGGTTGCCTCGCGAGGAAAATTTCTCCTCATACTCGGTCATGATATTGCCTTCGAAATCACTTTGATGCAAATCAAGGCTAACATACTTTAAAAGCAATCCATATCGAGAAAAACTCATGAGTGAGTATTCAAACAGCCCTTGGTTATCAGTTTTAAAATGAATTTCCCCTTGTTTTCCAAGGATTTCTTCGTATACAGCTAAGAAGCTTTTAAAGGTTAAGCGACGCTTCTCATGCCTTGTTTTTGGCCACGGATCAGAAAAATTCAGGTAAACTCTGTCAACATCTCCTGAAGCAAAGTATTTCCCAAGCTCAGCAGCATCAACATTCATCAGTTTACAATTAGGTAATTCAGCCTCAATCAGCCTATCTAGTGCAGAAATAATGACACTTTTTTGTAATTCAATCCCAATATAATTTACATTAGGATTTGCTTTCGCCATTTCAGTGATAAAGCGGCCCTTACCTGTACCAATTTCAATGTGGAGGGGCTGATTTACTGCAAATAATTCGCTCCATTTTCCACGATGATTTTCAGGTTCATGGACAACATATTGGGGATATTCCATGAGCTTATCTTCAGCCCACGGCTTATTTCTTAATCTCATTAAGACACCTCTGTAAAATTCATATCGTTCAAAACATATCATGGGTAGGTACTATTTTTCAAGCTATACTGGGGGTAGAGTATAAAGAATAAAGGAATCCGCAAAATATAGATGTGGATTCCTTTTTTCCATTACCTTATTTGAAAGGGTGATTTCTATGCCACTTAGTTATCAAGATCAGGTCAATCTTTTAACAGATATCCTGTCGAATCAACAGACCGACTGCTGTGGCTCTGTCGCAGAATGCGAACAAGTAGAGCGACTTGTAAAATCATTAATGGTCAACTCAAACCTTGACAACAATGTGAAACCAGTACTGCAAGAGATTTATCAGTACAGCCAAAACGGAAAATATTCATCCGATTTAGATGAGCATATATTGTCCAACCAAGAAAACTTGAACAATTGGGTCGATAATATAGGTCAATTTTCTTAAAATTGCGGAAGCGCCCAACGTCACTCAAAAACGGTGATGCTGGTTACTTTTGAAAAGCATTTTTCAAAAATTCAATCCAGCTATCCATTTCAGCGAGGCGATCCTGGTTCTTATGCCATTGAATGGACGATAAAGCTTGAGCCAACACATACCACTTCATACGGAGCATTAAGTTTTCAGTCAATGGTAGACCATAGCGCTCAAGCCAATTCTCCCAGTCTTCTCTCGGGATATAAGAATAAAGCAACAAACCTAGATCGATTGCAGGGTCTGCAATAATTGCACCATCCCAATCAATCAAATACAACTGGTTGTTTTCCGTAAGCAACCAGTTGTTATGATTGACATCACAATGGCAGACAACTTTTTCATGATAATCAATATTTTCTAATTCGTTTGTTAAAAATTCAAGTGCTGCCGCAACAATTGGAAGACCAGTAACACCTTCATCTAACTCTTTTATAAGAAGATGAAAGACGGTCTCAGGCTGAATAGGGGTTTTCCCAAGCCTAGTTAACATGTTAAGAAGCGGTTTAGAGCGGTGTATTTTATTTAATAATTTGGCAACACTATTATCAGCCATGTCAATAGACTTAAGCTCTCTCCCGTTCAACCATTGCTGGGCGGTTATGACATCACCGTTTTCCAGTCTCTTTGTCCAAACTAGCTTAGGGACGATTCCTTCAGCAGATAAGACCGCAAGAAAAGGAGAAGAATTCCGTTTTAAAAACAAACGCTGTTTTTCATGTTGGGCAAAATAGGCGGTACCAGTGGCCCCACCTGCAGGAATAATCTCCCAATCCTGTCCTAATAAATCTTCCAAAGTTGTTCACCTTCAATTTATGTCACGATCTCTAAAATACGAGATTCTTTTTAATGATAGTATCCTAATGAATAAAAAAGACAGCTATTGAAGAGATTGACACAATAGCTATCTTAATAAATTTTATCTCCAATATGGTTACCCCGTCAAGTCCACCTTCGTTATTCTTTATTCAGTGAAAGAGGTTACTATCTAACTTTTTATTTACCTTGCAGCAATTAAAAGCGAACAAGCCTCTACATTTACGCATTTCTCGCGAATTTCATCAACTGGGGTAGTCGAAGCACACTGAGAATTAGCTAATATTTTCCAACAAGTTTTTTCTGGAAAATGGACAATCTTTCTTTCCTTTGTGGGATTTATAAAGGTGATAATCTCCTGCCAATCCCCAAACTTTTCCACTTCTGATAATTGATAACCAATTAGCGGCGCAGGAAGTGGTAAAAAATGCACGTGTTTACGTATAAGTGCTGCCTCGGGTAAACGAAAGGCCTGATGGGAATTTCTAATCGATATCATTCCCTTAAGGTAACGAATGTTCTGCAGATGAGCATCTCTACGCTCCCAATCCAACCAATTGATTTCATCAGGTGACTTGTAACTGTTGCCAATCCCTTTTTTGGTCCTATAAAACTCTTGGCCACTATGAATAAAGGGTATTCCCTGAGCGAGAATCACTAAAGCTGTCGCCAATCTATGCCTCTGTTCCATGTAATCTTGTTCACAAGCTTCGAGCTTATCCCAAAGAGTATGATTATCATGTGACTCTACATAATTCACTGTCTGAGTGGGATTCAGAAACAAACCCGTTTTACGCTTCTCTACTCCAATGCTTCCTGCTAAAACCTGTTTTGCAGCCTCTGTATATCGCTCGTTTCCTAAAGCATATCCACGATCATAAAGGTTAAATGTGCTCCCCTTAATTGTATCTCGGAACCAATCGTTGAATTGGCCGATATTTGGGATTTTTTCCTGATTGCCGATCGTTGCTTTTTCATCATGAGGAATTGGCGTATTTAAATCCCACCCTTCCCCAATAATGATTGCAGCAGAATCCAATCTTGTAACGAGCTTTCTTATTGCTTGCATGGTAGTGATGTCAAGGATTCCCATTAAGTCAAATCTTAGCCCGTCAATTTGATATTCTTCCATCCAATATCGTACTGAATCAAGAATAAACTTTCTGGCCATCAACCGCTCTGACGCAAAATCATTTCCAACACCTGTTCCATTTGACGGGAGACCATTTTCTCCATGACGGAAATAATAACCAGGTACAAGCTTTTCAAAAGGAGAATTTTCACGGATATATACATGATTGTAAACCGCATCCATAATAACCCTTAGTCCTTGAGAATGAATGGTGGCAATTAGTTGCTTCAACTCTATTATTCGCTTGTAAGGATCACTTGGATTAGATGAGTAACTACCGTCTGGAACATTAAAATGAACAGGATTATAGCCCCAGTTATATTCATAATTTGGATTTAGCTCATCTACTCCTTCAAAATCATGGAACGGTAGGAATTCAATATGTGTGAACCCAAGGTCTTTTATATAAGATAATCCAGTTAACTCCCCTGAAGGGCTTTTCGTTCCCAGTTCTGCGGCTCCGAGATAGGTTCCTTTATGTTTCACTCCACTAGCAGGATGGATCGTGAGGTCACGGATATGTGTTTCATAAATGATGGCATCACAAGGATTAGCTAAGTTTGGTAATTTGGGTTTTGACTTCGCAGTTTTCTCTAGGTCAACGACTACCCCCATTTGACCGTTAACACTTACAGCTTTCGCATATGGATCGACAGCTTCCCGCCACTCGAGATTGATGCATGCCTGGAAACTATAACGATAGCCTTCCAAATTTTTTTCAACCTCACCCTTCCAGATTCCCTTTGCTTCACGATTCATCATTACATACTCTGGACCGTGTTCATCATCGCTGATCTTTAATTTCACCTGCGTCGCCGTTGGTGCCCATACTTTAAATACGGTCTTGTTTGACAGAAGAGTAACCCCTAAGTCATCCCCACGATAATAAAAAGCTTCATCAAATTCTTTCGTGCGGATAACGGCCCCAACTTGGAGGTCTGTTTCTCCTCCATATTCATCTTTAATTTTGTATGAAGTACCAATTTGTGGTGTTATCTGGCTGTAGCAAACATACTTTAAAGACTGTGGCAGGTGAATTTTTTCATGTATCTCTAAGGGAATCATCTCAGCCTCATTTAGTAAGTAAAAGGCGGAAGACTCCCCCTTATGATAAGAATAAGGAAGTAAAATTGTAATCATCTGCATCTCATCTAGATAGGCATAAAATAATCGGTTGATGGCTTCCATATGTCTTTTCAGCTCCTCAGCCTGTTCCTTCTAATTTACCTGTAATGATGGTGAGAGAGTCGCAAACCGCTTCAACCTCCATTGGTGTGTTTCCAATTATTTCACCATCAGCATGCGCGATAACAGGCTTTTGCGTTTGAATTGAAACCTTCTTTCCTTTTAACATACATACCTCTTTGAATTCAGTATGTCCACCCCAAAAAACGGATATAAAAACGGATAATAATTTCCATCTTGATAAGTTATGGACAATAATGACATCAAGTAAACCATCTGTGGCTGAAGCATTCGGTGCTATTTTCATCCCACCACCATAATAAACTTGATTGGCAAGCGTCACGAACCAAACTTGTTTAAACTGTTTCTCTTGTTCATCTATTTTGATCCACATATCTGTACTTTGATAGGTGAATAACTTTTTAATGACAATGAAGGCATAGGCAAGACTACCAAGCGAAAGGACGTTTAGTTTCGCTTTTAGCTTCGAGCGATTGGCAACCTCGCTAATCGCTGCATCAAAGCCAACTCCCATATTGTTAATAAAATAGTGACTCTTGGTCCCTCCAGAAATCTTCCCGGTATCCACAACATTTTTGGGTGGCTCTTCAAGAATTAATTTTAAGGCTGCAAGAGGATCCTGTGGAATCCCAAAACCTCTTGAGAAGTCATTGCCAGACCCACCAGGGATAAACCCAATCGTTAGTTTTGAATGGCCAACAGCACCGTTGACCACTTCATGCAGAGTGCCATCGCCACCAACGACGACAATCGTTTTTTCCACTCCATGTTCTTCTTGGGCAATCGATTTAGTTAGCTCAATAGCATGCCCTGAGTATTCCGTGTAACATGCTTTGTAAGGAGTTCCATTTTCGGTTAATTGTTGTTCAATCTGCTCCCAGACTTTGCGGCAGCGCCCATTTTTTGCTTGTAAGTTGATAATAAAATACATCTGTTTCATTTGTTTCCGCCTTCAAATTTCATTTTATTACTAAATGTATGTTAGGGAGCAAGAAAGAAGCCTTTTTCTTTAGCTTTGAAGTGGAATTGTTAATACAGCCTCATATTTAGGTTCTTTCCCCAAATGAGTCTTGTATAAAACTATATTTTCAGCTTCAAATTCCATTTCTTTACCTAAAAAGGGATCTGCTTGTCTTAGCCACTCGTTTGTGAAAGGAAGATCACCGTCCCACTTTCTTGCTAATGTAATATGAGGTTTAAACGGTCTTGTTTCTAGCTTAAAGCCTGAGTCAATGCATGCTTGGTAAACAATCTCCCTGGCATCCTTTAATAACGGCTCCTCGTTCACCCCAGCCCAAAAGATTCGCGGGGAATCACTTTTTCCAAACACACCTAGGTGTTGTATTTTTAGAGTGAAAGCTGGGCTATCAATTCCTGTCTCTAATTTTTTTATAGAATCTGACAGCATATTGTCGGGCGCATGCCCAAGAAAAGCTAACGTAATATGATAATCATGTGGATGCACCCACCGTTTGAAGTGCAATGTCTCCTTCAATTCTCTGCAATTCTCCCCAAGCTTCTCCTTTGTTCCCATTGGCAATTCTAACGCATAAAAATAATGTTGATTTGAATGCGACATAGAGTCTCTTCCTTTCTGCCTCTTTTATTTTATCAAAATAGACAATCAATAGAACTGATTATGATACAAGATACCTCTATTATTTCTTTGATAGATCCGATTATGTTTTTCTCTGACAAAGATATAAAGAGAGGGATTGCCAAGTAGCAATCCCTCATTAGCCAATCTTATATTTTTCCGCACTGGTGCTCAATTTCGTTTTTAAACCATTCTTGGAGTTTTCTAGTTAATGGGCCCGGTTTCTCTCCATTAATTGACTTTCCAGCCAACTCCACAACCGGCATAACCTCTACGGTAGTTCCTGTCAAAAACACTTCATCTGCTTGGGTTAATTCCTCTAAAGTAAAAGGTTCTTCAATCACAGAGATATTTTCTCGCTTACAGATTTCTAGCATTACACGTCTTGAAATCCCATTTAAAATAAAATGATTCGCCGGATGGGTATGAATCTTTCCGTCTTTTACGATTGAAATATTTGAGTGACTTCCTTCTGTCACTCTTCCATCACGATGAAGAACGGCTTCATCACAACCAGCTTCTGCTGCTTTTTGGTTAGCCAGTAAGTTTCCTAGTAAATTCAGGCTTTTGATATCACAACGCAACCAACGAATGTCATCTGTAATAATAGCTTTTACACCTGCCTGTAGCTTTTCGACAGGGCGACCTACTTCCCTCGTATAGGCCACAAACGTTGGAGTAACTCCACCAGCAGGAAAGGGATGCTTTCGTGGCGAAATTCCACGAGTGAACTGCATGTACACCGTACCTAAAGACAGCTGGTCTTTTTCAACTAGCGCTTTCAACTGTTCTTGTAATTGTTTCTTAGAATAAGGAATTTCAATCCCAATACTGGCAGCACTTGCCCATAATCGCTCCAAATGCTCTTCCTCTGTAAACATTTTTCCGTTATAAACTCGGATAACCTCGTAAACTCCATCCCCAAATTGATATCCACGGTCCTCAATATCGATCGAAGCTTCTCCTCTTTCTAGTAATTCTCCATTCAAAATGACATTTTGCATGTCTTCTCCCCCTATTCTATTTTACCAGCTAGTTCATAAATTGCCTGAGCATAGATAGCCGTAGCCTTAAGCATATCCTTTATCAGAATGTACTCATCCTTTTGGTGAGCACAATCGGGTCTACCAGGGAACAATGGACCAAATGCAACTCCTGATTCAAGCGAGCGCGCATACGTCCCACCACCAATTGAAATAAGTTCAGCTTTCTCACCGGTCTGCTCTTCATAGACCTTTTTTAGCGTCTGAACGAGGAAATCATTTTCATTCACATGATGCGGCTTTGAATCATCAAAATTCTCAATGGTAAACCCTTTCTTAGTTACAAGGCTATCTAAAGTAGATTGAACTTCTTCAAGGTTTGTGGTAACCGGGTACCTCATATTCAAACCTAGTACTCCACCATCTGCTTGTGAAAAGCTAAGTTTTCCAACATTAATGGTTAGATCCCCTGTAATGTCATCAGAGTATGCAATCCCTAATTCATTCCCACGTGATTCTTTTCCAAAATAGGTAACGACAAATTGAAAGAACTTAGCTGCCTTTTTATCTAGGTTTAACTCCGACAAGAAACGCGCCATGAACAGTCCCGCATTTTTCCCGTTATCTGGCTCCATTCCATGGGCCGACACACCCTCCATGGTTAGAACAAATACCCCGTTATCTACATGACAGCCCCCACCCAGACCATGTTGTTGTTTATAGGCTTCGTAGCGCTGAATGACCTCCGTTTGCATGGTAGGTATTTGCAAGGAAACAGTCGCCAAATCTGGCACCATATTATATCTTCGACCTGAGGTGTACTCAATGACCTTAACATCTGATTCTCCTACTTCTTCCTCCGCATCTCTAAAAACAAGGTCAAAATCAGCAATGCCTTTCTCCGCATAGATAATTGGAAAGTCTGCATCTGGAGCAAACCCCATTTGTGGCATTTCCTCATGCTTAAAATAGTGGTCGACACAACGCCAATTGCTTTCCTCATCGGTTCCAATAATCATACGAACCCGTCGTTTTAACGGCAGTCCGAGCTCTTTGACAATTTTCATTGCATAATAGGCGGCCATTGTGGGTCCCTTGTCATCTATTGCACCGCGAGCAAAGATTTTCCCATCACGAATCTCAGCAGCATAGGGATCACTTGACCAACCATCCCCCTCTGGGACAACATCGACATGGCAGAGAATCCCGACAATTTCTTCTCCTTCACCGAACTCAAGATGACCAGCTAAATTCCCGGTATTTTTAGGAGTAAATCCCTCCTCTTCACCAAGCTTCAGCATGAAGTCCAATGCTTCCTTTACTCCGGGCCCAAGTGGTGCATCAGAGGTGCTATTCTCTTCATCAAGAACACTCTTTATTTGTAATAATCTTTGAGTATCCTTGATCAGTTGCTCTTTCCGTTTTTCAACTTCTTCTTCCCACTGAATGTTTGTCATGTTTATTCCTCCAGTATCAAATTGCCTTAGGCTCAGTATGTAGAAATATTATTTTATTTTATCTTACCGCTCTCCATCTCATTTTCAAACTTTTTTCCTAACAGCTAGTATATTTCTTAATTTTCAATTATTTTTATTCATAAAATACCTACCCTTTGCCATAAGGTAAACTAACACCTTTAAAAGGAGGGATATTCCGAACAATTACTACCAAATTTTGATAAATTTTTTGTAAATTTAGTTAATTTGCTAGAATTTTAGCTTAATAAAGGGTAAAATAGTTAAAAAAGGTCAAGTAATGATGCCTTGAAAAGGAGATGGCTGATAGAAGAAACTACATAAGTCGCAAGATTCATCACAATGAACTGTCGGTTGTAGTTAAATGTCAAGGGTTTAATTTAGGATAGGGAGTGGTTGTTTGAAACCTTCAACTAACCGGATGATAAACCGAATAAAGTCCATTTACATGTTCATTCACGAGCATGGCACTGTAACAACCCAGGACCTTGTAGAAGAATTTGGCATTACCCCACGAACCATTCAGAGGGATCTAAACGTCCTCGCCTATAACGACTTAGTAGAAAGCCCAAGCCGAGGAAAGTGGACAACAACACAAAAAAAAGTAAAAATGACGTCGTAAATAGACAAAAATAGAACGAGCTTGCTATAGCTCGTTCTATTTTTTTTAGCAACATCACACTTCATACTTCACTAATGCTTCTAATTCTTCCTCTGTTAATTCACGATATTCCCCTAGCTCGAGTGATTCGTCTAAAGAAAGTGGCCCCATTGAAAGGCGCTGCAGGTAGACAACTCTTTTCCCGACAGCTTGAAACATTCGCTTAACTTGATGAAACTTACCTTCTGTAATGGTTAGTTCAATATCGGAACGGATGCCAGATTTAAGAATGTTTAAATCCCCCGGTTTCGTTTCATAGCCATCATCAAGCACAACTCCTTTTTTAAAGGCATGTACATCTTCCTCTGTCACTTCGCCATCGATAACCGCAAAGTAGGTTTTGGGTACATGTTTTTTAGGAGAAAGAAGTTTGTGAGCGAGTTGGCCATCATTGGTAATTAACAGCAATCCTTCTGTGTCTTTATCGAGTCTGCCAACTGGAAAAGGTTCTAACACGCTATCCTCTAACTCCAGTAAATCGATGACGGTTTGATCGCGGTTGTCTTCGGTAGCTGAAATCACCCCTGGGGGTTTGTTCATCATTAAATAGATAAATTCACGGTATTGTACTTCTTCCCCATGAACTGTTACCGTGTCTTTCTCACCGTCAACATGGTGCCCTGAGTCTTTAACTACTTTTTGATTGACTTGAACAGCACCATCTTTTAATAACTTTTTTACTTCTTTACGACTGCCAAAACCAAGATTTGACAGCATTTTATCAATACGCATATGTATCACTCCACTTTCTAATAGGCATTTGCCCACTCCCTTTTACTCTTTCCACATAGACTATTATCATGCTTTATCTGTAAAACACAAAGGAGATGAGAATAATGATGGACTTTCGTCAACAAGGGCAATTACAAGGGTTCCCAGGATTTCCCGGTGGAGGTTTTCCTGGAGGTGGATTTCCCGGCGGCGGATTCCCTGGCGGTGGCTTCCCTGGTGGTGGCTTCCCTGGTGGTGGCGGCAACGTAGATCGCAGACTTGACCAACTTGAGCGCCAACTTCAAAGAACCGATCGAAGATTAGATCAGCTTGAGCGCCGCGTCGACCGCATCGAGCGACGTCTAGGAATTGGCTCAGGACGTCCTGAATTTGATTATGGAACGTATTATTAAAAATTAAGCAACAGAGCTTCGCGGGAAACGAATGTTGAAATCAAAATCCAACATCTATGTTTCATAAAACAAATTACAGAAAAATGGTCCCTGCCTGGCGCAGGGACCATTTTTTAAATCGGCAATCGAAGCTTCTTTTTCAACCGGTCAACCTTATCACCGAATAAGAAGTAAATTAATTTTGTTCTGAACCCAAGATAGAAATAAATTCCTACCCCTACAGCAGCACATAGTACTACGATAATAATCGAGCTAAATTTCGATACTGGGGCCACCCAAAGCGTGATGGCTTCGTATACAGCAAACGTGGCCGCACCCATCACTCCAGAAAAAATAAAAATCAATAACACTCTTCTTCCCACAACTTTGAACGAATATCCTGCAAATTTCTTAATAACAAACAAATTAATTAAAATCGCAGCTAAATATCCAAGCGCGGTAGCCAAAACGGCTCCGTTCGTTTCGAAAAGCTGGATAAGTGGAATATTCAAACTTAGTTTGACAAGAAGTCCTGTTAACAAGCTTAAAACCGTGAACCGCTGTTCATTGATCCCCTGCATAATCGCTGCTGTAACAGAGAACAACGCGAATAAAATCGCAACCGGGGCATACAGCCTTAACACCTCTGTACCTAGCTCTTTATTTTCATAGAAAATGGTAAAAGCTGGCTCTGCTAATAACGAAAGCCCAATCGTAGCTGGAACAGTTAAGTACAACAACACTTGGAAGGTCTGGTCAAGTTGGTGGGTTAAACTTGCACGGTTATTTTCAACAAACGCCTTTGTGATGCTTGGTACTAGCGTTAGTGAAAAGGCCGTAGCTAAGGAAACTGGAATGATAACTAATTTATGCGTTTGAAAGTTCAAGACTGAAAAAGCAGCAGTTGCTAAATCACCTTGTCCGATTGATTTCATCGCTCTTGCAAAAGTCATTTGATCAATAAATTGGAATAATGGATTCGCAATTCCAACGAAAACAAACGGAGCCGCATATACAAGAATTTCTTTGTAGATATCTTTTAAAGAAATATCAACTGTTCCTTTATCTTGTTTAAGCAATTCATCAAGATGTGGTTTTCGTTTAAACCAATACCATGCTAAAACCAATAAGCTCCCAATGGCACCGATTAACGCTGCAAAGGTTGCGACACTCACCGCAGTGACGATACTTCCATCCATTACGTTCAGTACAATAAAAGCCCCCGCAATAACAAATACGATCCGGACAATTTGTTCAACAACCTGTGATACCGCCGAAGGTCCCATTGATTGATGGCCTTGGAAAAAGCCTCTAATCAGACTCATAAACGGAACAACAATTAAAGCAAAGGATACCGCGCGGATAACGGTTGTCACATCTTCTGGATTCATATCTTCCGTATTTTTACCAGTACTTAAAGTGAGTTCCGCCAAACCAGGTGCAGTATAATACATAATCAAAAAACTCACAAAGCCTGTTGCTAGCATCACGGCTACACCGGATTTAAAAAGTTTCCTTCCGACGGCATATTCTTCAAGTGTGTTATATTTTGAGATGAACTTTGAGACAGCTAGTGGGACACCCGCAGTCGCCACACTGATAAAAATGGTATATGGAACATAAGAAAAGGAATAGAGCGCTGTTCCTTCATCCCCAACAATGGCATAAAACGGAATGACATAAAATAATCCTAGAACCTTTGAGATGATTGTCCCAAGGGTTAAAATAAACGTCCCTCTTAATAGCTTCGATGCTGACATATAATCCCTTCCTACTTGAAAAAGCGCAACTCTGGTTAACGCTTCTTTAAATAAAAACACTAAATAAAGATCTCAATTTTTTATTTTATCATACTCACTCTAAATAACTACGACATTTCCCATTCAAGATTACAATTATTTAGTTTACCTTTCTTTTCCTTTCCTTGCCACTTTTACTACTGGTTGGTTTCCCTTCAAATTGAAAATGTTTTATAATGAGAGAATCTTTTTTAGATAGGATGAAAAATAAATGAAACAAACTAAGTATGATTGTGTTGTCATTGGCGGGGGACCATCTGGTTTAATGGCCGCCATTGCTGCCGGTGAAAAAGGAGCTCGGGTTTTATTGGTGGATAAAGGAGATAAACTCGGACGTAAGCTCGCGATTTCCGGTGGCGGTCGCTGCAATGTGACGAACAGACTCCCTGTTGAGGAGATCATTAAACATATCCCTGGCAATGGCCGTTTTTTATATAGTGCCTTTTCAATTTTTAGTAATGAAGACATTATTTCGTTTTTTGAGGACTTGGGTATTGAGCTAAAGGAAGAAGACCATGGTCGAATGTTCCCAACTAGCAATAAAGCTCAATCTGTTGTTGATGCTTTGTTAACGAAGCTAAGCGAACTCGATGTTGAAATTAAAGTCAATTCTCCTGTGCTAGATGTTTACTACGAAGATAGTCGGGTTGTTTCTCTAGAACTTGTAAGTGGCGAAACCGTATCGGCAGGTAGTGTCGTCATAGCTGTTGGCGGGAAGTCTGTCCCACATACTGGGTCAACAGGTGATGGATACGCTTGGGCTGAAAAGGCAGGACATACCATCACTGAGTTATTTCCAACGGAGGTCCCACTCCTTTCAAATGAGCCTTTTATAAAAGAAAAAGTCTTGCAGGGATTATCGCTCCGCGGCGTCGCTTTGAGTGTGCTTAATCCGAAAGGCAAGCCTTTGGTTACTCATAAAATGGATATGATTTTCACCCATTTTGGCGTCAGTGGACCAGCTGTGCTGCGTTGCAGTCAGTTTGTCGTGAAAGCTATGAAAAAATGGAAGCTTAGAGAGGTAAGCATGAATCTTGATGCTTGTCCTGATATAAAACAAGAACAACTTTTTCAAGAGATAAACGGGCAATTAAAGGCAGAGCCAAAGAAGGCCGTGAAAAATGTGCTTAAAGGATTTTTACCAGAGAGGTATATCTTGTTTTTATTAGAGAGAAGTGAGATTGATCCTTCCTCCCAATGTGGACAGCTTTCACAAGAGAAAATCAGAAACTTTGTAAATAGCTGTAAAAACTTCCAGTTCACGGTGAACGGCACGCAACCACTTGAAAAGGCTTTTGTTACTGGTGGTGGAGTGTCAGTTAAGGAGATTGAACCACAAACCATGGCATCAAGGTTTATGGAAGGGCTGTTTTTCTGTGGAGAAATCCTCGATATTCATGGATATACCGGTGGATATAACATCACTTCGGCTCTCGTTACCGGCCGACTTGCTGGGGGCAATGCAGCGGAGTATGCGTTGAGCGGTCGTTGAGTTGGATGAATCTTGGTGGAAAGTCAGGGCCGAGAGGTAAAACTACTACGAGCGCTTGATATTCCCATAAATGTAGAAAGGCCTGACATTTTTGTCAGGCCTTATATATGACCATTGCACTAAAACAATAAATTTGTTCCTCATCTTCTTCCTCTTCTGCCATTGCTGCAACGTTGTATTTGATATCAACTAACTGATCTTCATCGATTTGTTTGAGAAAGCGATTCATATCTTTTTCAAGATCCTTTTCATGCTCATGGTCAAAAACCTTTACTTGAATCATAAGCTCCTCTCCCTTACCTTTTTTAACATTATCGCCATTTATCTGAATCTTCAACCATTCACAATTGTCTTGTTAGTTCCTTTTATTTTTCTTAAAATAGGAATCAGAAAGGATGTGGAAATTTGATCATAAAGCCCCGAACAAAATCACGTTTATTGGTCATTTTAGAAATTCTTAATTCGCGAATGGAATTAGCAGAAGATAAAAAACAATATTATCTATCACAGAAGAAAGGTTATCAAGGTGAACAGCTAAATGATCTATGGGTAGAAAAATTAGAGGAGGAAATATTTGTTCTACATAACTTACTTTTCGAAATGAAGAATAGTCAGTTTCAAATCGATACTCTAATTATTGTTCAAGACAGAATATATCTGCTTGATGTTAAGTACCATGGAGGAGATTACATTTATAAAAATGATGGATTCTATACTCTTTCTGGTAATGAAACAAAAAATCATTTGCATCAATTAAGAAGATGCGAAACTCTGCTCCGTCAATTCATGCAAACTCTTGGCTTTAATTTCCCTATCGAAAGTTACCTCATTTTTAACAATCCTGAATTTTACTTATACAATGCCCCACCGGAACTCCCAATCATCTTTCCAACACAACTAAAACGGTTTTATAACAATTTAAATAAAAGACCTTCAAAATTGAGTGAAAGACACAAAAATTTAGCTACTAAACTTCTCGCTGAAGATAGAGGAGAGTCTTGCTACTCAAAGCTACCACTCTATAAATATGAGCAATTATTGAAAAGCAATTCTTGCTGTTCCTGTCGCTCTTTATCAACGACCGTTGAAAAAAACAAGAGAGTTGTTTGTTCCGACTGTGGACATGAGGAAAGTTTCGAATCTGCAGTGTTGCGAAACGTTGAAGAATACAAGCTACTGTTTCCGGACAAAAAAATCACGACTAGAGGGATTGATGAGTGGTGTGGAGGGGTTGGGTCATTGAAGGTGATTAGACAGATTCTTAAGAAACACCTTACTTATGTGGAGAATGGGCGATATTGTTACTACGAGTAAGGTAACTTATATTAGTAGTTTAGAGTGTGCTATTCTAGTTTGGTTTAATTAAGATGGAATCCAACCGTTAGCTTTAAGGCGTTCCCATTCACATTGGCACGCTGGATCTTCCTCCGTTCCCTTTTCAGTGGTCTCTGCTCACTTTCGGGCACGCTGGATCTTCCTCCGTTCCCTTTTCGGTGATCTCCACCCACTTTTGGGCACGCTGGGTTTTCCTCCGTTCCATTTTCGGTGGTCTCCACCCATTTTTGGGCACGCTGGGTTTTCCTCCGTTCCCTTTTCGGTGGTCTCTGCTCAAATTCGGGCACGCTGGATTTTCCTCCGTTCCCTTTTCGGTGGTCTCCACCCACTTTCGGGCACGCTGGATCTTCCTCCGTTCCCTTTTCAGTGGTTTCTACTCACTTTCGGGCACGCTGGATCTTCCTCCGTTCCCTTTTCAGTGGTTTCTGCTCACTTTCGGGCACCCTGGATCTTCCTTCGTTCCCTTTTCGGTGGTCTCTGCTCACTTTCGGGCACGCTGGATCTTCCTCCGTTCCCTTTTCGGTGATCTCCACCCACTTTTGGGCACGCTGGGTTTTCCTCCGTTCCCTTTTCGGTGGTCTCCACCCATTTTGGCATCAGATCAGATACAGCTAATTCACCATTCTTTAATTAGCTAAACTCAAAAAACTGATACCCCAAACACCGGGGTATCAGCCAGCCTAACTATCAAACCAACGCTGGTTCTCCTTCTTCTTCCCGCTTCACGACTTTAAAGTCCTCAGCTACTTCATAATGTGCTGGTGTCATTTCTTTTAGCTGTTCTAAAGTTACCTCATCGACCATTTCAACCAAGTACATCCGACCTTCGCGGAATTTGAATACAGCATACTCGGTTACAATGGTATCCACTCGATTTTTAGCTGTTAGTGGATAGTTACATTCTGGTAAAATCTTAGGTTCTCCTTTAGGAGATAAGTGGGACATCGCGGCAATGACTCTCTTAGCACCGATTACAAGGTCCATTGCACCGCCTACTCCAAGTACAGCTTTCCCTGGAACTGCCCAACTAGCAAGGTCACCTGTCTCAGACACTTGTAATGCTCCAATCACCGTTGCGTCAAGATGACCGCCACGCATAATTGTAAAAGATAGGGAACTATCAAAATACGAAGCATGTGAAAGAGCGGTGATTGGTTGTACACCAGAAGCGTTAACTAGATCGATGGTTTCTGGATCAACCACAAACTCATTTGGATCTGGCTCTGGTCCAACACCTAATATTCCATTCTCTGAGTGAAGTGTCACTTTTCCCTTTGGTAAATAATCAGCTACTAGTGTTGGAATCCCAATCCCTAGGTTTACTACCCCTGAAGTAAGTTCCTGCGCACAGCGTTTCGCAATATATTGTTTAATATCTACACCCATTATACTTCCTCCCTTTTAACAATAATGTCAACAAAGATAAATGGTGTTACGATTGAATCCGGATCAAGTTCACCAGTTTCTACGATTTCATCCACTTCCACTATGGTCAACTTAGCAGCAGTGGCCATAGCTGGGTTAAAGTTTTGAGCTGTTTTTTTATAAACAAGATTTCCTGCTTTATCAGCCTTGTGCGCGCGAATGATGGCAACATCAGCGGTCAATGATTGCTCAAGTACATGCTCGCGACCATTAATGATTCTCGTTTCTTTTCCTTCAGCTAAAAGTGTGCCTCCTGCTGTAGGTGTAAAAAATGCTGGAATCCCAGCTCCGCCTAAACGGATTGCTTCTGTAAAGGTACCTTGTGGCAATAACTCAATTTCTACTTTACCTTCTTGATAGGCTACTACTAACTCTTTATTGGTTGAGAAGAAACTACCAATTACTTTTTTTATCCGATTTTGTTCAAAAAGGGCATTAAGAGTTGATACACTCCCAAGGCTGTTCATAATTAAAGTGAGTTGATCTAGTTCTGTTCTTTTCACTAACGCCTTAGACAATTGCCGAGGCATCCCCGGGAAACCGAATCCCCCTACCATGATCGATGCTCCTTCAGGTATTCTTTGTATCGCCTCGTCAGCATTTAGGAATTCTACCCCTGTTTGGATCTGGTCAATCGTGCCATTCATCATCCATTCCCCCTGAGAATAATTATCTTTTATACTAACTGGTTGGTATGTGGTTGCATAATAAAATAATATACCCTTGAATAATTTTCTGTCAATTCAAATTTCCAGTTTTTCTCCATACTTTTTTTGTTTTCAACCCCTTAATAAAATGATTAATACAGTAAATTTAGGTATAAAGACTTGAATTCCAAGGACAAAGCAGGAGTTTCTATAGGCATAAATGCTCCCGAAAACCTTTATTTTATAAGGTTTTATAAAAAGTTAATCCCAGTAAAAAAGTCGATTCCTACCATTCGATCAATCTCTAAATAGTCTGAAGATTCGGTTGACAAAATGTTCCATACATGTAGAATAAAGACTGTGAACCAGATTATCAGACATCTTTTGTTATACATAAATTATTATTCAAGAATAACTTTTATTTTATTTAAACCGAACGAAAGGATGAAATATCAATGAAATTAGAAGATGTATCCAAACAAATGGCAACTCCATTAGACGCACCTGCTTTTCCAAAAGGACCCTACAGATTTAATAATCGAGAGTTTTTTAATATCTATTACCGTACAGATATTGAAGCACTAAGGAAGATCGTTCCAGAACCGTTAGAAGTTGATGAACCGATTGTGAAATTTGAGGTCATTAATATGCCAGATGTGAGCGGGCTTGGTTCTTATGTGGAGGTTGGACAGGTAATTCCAGTTACCTTTAACGGAGAAAAAGGGGACTATATTCACTGTATGTACCTCGACAACTTCGGAGCCATTGCTTCAGGACGTGAAATAGGTGCCTATCCTAAAAAATATGGGAAAGGAAATTTATTCATCGACTCCGACACGTATGTAGGAACACTAGACTATGGTTCCCTACGAGTGGCGACCGCAACAATGGGATATAAACATGCTCCACTAGATGCTGAGGAAGCTCGTCAGGAAATTTGCAAGCCATACTTTATGCTAAAGCATCTTCGTGGTCAAAATGGTAAAGCACGAATTTGTGAGCTTGTACGTGGGGAAATTAAAGACGTAACCATCAAAGGATCTTGGAAGTCACCTGCTCGTTTGCAATTATTTGCTCATGTACTGGCACCATTAGCAGATCTTCCTGTACATGAAGTCGTCTATGCTTCCCATATCCTAACTGATTTGACTCTTCCGCGCACAGAAGTCGTCTACGATTATCTTGAAACTGAGCAACCTGTTAAAGAGAAAGAATTGGTTAGTCAAAAATAATTTAAGCAAACATACGAGGTCCCCAGGACTTCGTATGTTTTTAAATATAATGGAGCGTCTTCACAACGAACATCCTAGTATAAGGTTTTAATTTACGTTGGCCTTTTTCTCCTATTTAAAATTCTTTATGAGCTCAAACAAATTTACATAAATAACTATAAAAAAGCCGATATCAACCATAAAATTGATATCAGCTTAGGTTTGTTTCTTATTCTGTTTCTCCCTGCCAGTTCATCATTCCGCCAACCATATTCCGTACTTTGTAGCCTTGTTCATGCAAGTACTGACAAACATGGCCACTGCGGTTTCCTGAGCGGCAAATAAAAATATATTCTTTGTCCTTATTGAAGTAATCTAGGTTATCTGGAATCGTTCCCATCCGGATATGTTTAGCTCCAGGAATCATGCCAGCTGCTACCTCTTCATCTTCTCTCACATCAATTAGCTCTAGCTTTTCTCCTGCTTCAAGCTTTGTTTGAAGTTCATCTGTAGTAATTTTTTCAATATGATCCAATTTATTAACCCCCTAATACTGATTAATCCGCACCTAAAATAATCCTTAGTTCTCCTTCAATTTTGAAGGGAAATTCACCTTTGATGCCTTATTGATTATGTATAGCTAGGTGGAGCAGAATTCTGCTCCACCTATTTTTTAGTTTGCTACGATATTTACAAGCTTTCCTGGAACGGCGATGACTTTTCTAATGGTTTTCCCATCGATTTGTTCTTTTACAGAATCGTCCCCCATGGCAATTTGTTCAAGAGTTTCTCTGTTTGCATCTGCAGGAACTTTCAATTTCGCCTTGATTTTCCCGTTAATTTGAATGACAATTTCAATTTCATCGTCAACTAATTTTGCCTCATCATACGCAGGCCACGCTTCATAGCTAACAGTTTCTTGATGGCCAAGTTTCTCCCAAAGTTCTTCGGCAATATGAGGGCAAATTGGCGCTAATAGTTTTACAAAGCCTTCCACATAACTCTTTGGAAGCACAGTTGCTTTGTAGGCTTCATTAATAAACACCATTAATTGAGAAATCGCAGTATTAAAGCGAAGACCTTCGAAATCCTCTGTTACTTTTTTAACAGTCTGATGGTAAACCTTCTCTAGATCACCTGTTTCAGCAACATCCTGAATCTTTTCGCTAAGCTTGCCGTTCTCCTCTACAAATAAACGCCAGATTCGATCAAGGAAGCGGCGAGACCCATCAAGCCCATTTGTAGACCAAGCAATACTCGCATCCAAAGGTCCCATGAACATTTCATACAATCTTAGTGTGTCGGCACCATGGCTATCAACCACAGAATCCGGATTGACAACATTTCCTTTTGATTTACTCATCTTTTCATTGTTCTCGCCAAGAATCATGCCTTGGTTAAATAGTTTCTGGAACGGTTCTTTTGTTGGAACAACACCGATATCGTAAAGGAATTTATGCCAGAAACGTGCATATAGCAAGTGCAATACGGCATGTTCTGCTCCACCAATATAGATATCAACCGGTAACCATTCTTTTAGCTTTTCTGCATCCGCCAATGCTTCTTCATTCTTAGGATCGATATAACGCAAGAAATACCAGCAGCTACCTGCCCATTGTGGCATTGTGTTGGTTTCACGACGGCCTTTTTTACCAGTCTCTGGATCCACAACATTTACCCAATCAGCAATGTTAGCAAGTGGAGATTCGCCTGTTCCTGATGGTTTAATTTCTGTTGTTTTTGGTAAAACAAGCGGCAGCTGATTATCTGGAACTGCTGACATTGTTCCATCTTCCCAATGAATAATTGGAATCGGCTCTCCCCAGTAGCGCTGACGGCTAAACAACCAATCACGTAGACGGTATGTTACCTTCTTCGAACCAATCTGCTTTTCTTCTAGCCAAGCAATCATTTTGCTAATGGCTTCTTCTTTATTAAGGCCATTTAAAAATTCAGAGTTCACGTGTTCACCATCGCCAGTATAAGCTTCCTCGGAAACATTTCCACCAGCGACTACTTCTTTAATCTCAAGACCGAATTTCTGCGCAAATTCATAGTCGCGCTCATCATGTGCTGGAACCGCCATAATCGCTCCTGTTCCATAGCTCATCAACACATAATCGGCGATCCAGATTGGCATTTTTTCACCGTTAGCAGGATTGATTGCGTATGCACCTGTGAACACTCCTGTTTTATCTTTCGCAAGATCGGTCCGCTCCAAGTCACTCTTGCTCTTAACTTGGTTTAAATAGGTATCTACTGCGGAACGCTGGTCATCAGATGTAATTTCTGCAACAAGCGGATGTTCAGGTGCTAATACAGCGTAAGTCGCACCAAACAAGGTATCTGGGCGTGTTGTAAAGACTGTAAAGGTTCCACTATGACCTTCAATATCAAAAGTAACTTCAGCACCTTCTGAACGTCCGATCCAGTGACGCTGCATATCCTTAATGCTTTCTGGCCAATCAAGCTCTTCTAGATCATCAAGCAAGCGATCTGCATAAGCAGTAATCCTCAACATCCACTGTCTCATTGGACGACGTTCAACCGGATGTCCTCCGCGCTCACTTTTACCATCGATAACTTCTTCATTTGCTAATACTGTGCCAAGAGCTGGACACCAGTTAACAGCAACCTCATCTATATAGGCTAGGCCTTTTTCATACAATTTTAAAAAGATCCATTGTGTCCATTTATAATAGGAAGGATCGGTCGTATTGACTTCTCGGTCCCAATCATAAGAGAAACCAAGTGCCTTGATTTGGCGACGAAAATTGTCAATATTGTGTTTCGTGAACTCTGCCGGGTCGTTTCCTGTATCAAGTGCGTACTGCTCCGCAGGAAGTCCAAACGCATCCCAGCCCATTGGGTGAAGTACATTGTAGCCTTGCATTCTTTTCATTCTTGAAAGAATATCTGTTGCTGTATATCCTTCTGGGTGCCCAACGTGTAGACCCGCACCAGATGGGTAAGGGAACATATCAAGCGCATAAAACTTTCGTTTCCCTTCATCTTCAGTCGTTTTAAATGATTTATTCTCTTCCCAATATTGCTGCCACTTCTTTTCAATTTCTTGATGGCTAAAGCTCATTTTACTTACCTCCTGGTTCACTAACTAAAATATAATGTTATATTTTGAGCTTTTTAGAGAAATGCCCAAAAAACAAAAAACTCCCGTCCCTATAAAAGGGACGAGAGGTTATGTATGTTCTCCCGCGGTACCACCCACATTAGTGACAGAGTCACTCGCTTCATTCATCCTTAACGCGGAAAACGGCTGGCACTACTGTTAGTTCATGCTAGCGACTAAAAGGCGAGTTCATGATGGGCCAGACTGACTTGCACCTACCGTCAGCTCTCTTTTAAATTCAGGCTTTACATCACTACTACTCCTTCATAAACGTCGATTCGTTATGAAAGTGAAAGTATATTTATTGTAAACAATTTGCGCTTTGGATGCAAGAGCTGCATTTGCTCGCGAGTTGTATTGTTGCATCCCTTTTCTTTGGTTCATTTTCTGGTTATGTTATGCACCAATAGATGGATAAGTGATGCCTCATTCTTACCATTATACCCAATATAAGGAGAAATAATAATATTATTGAAGGAAAGTTATGAGAATTTTAGCTTTTTATGAAGCATTTTAGAAAATTAGTTGAAATCCCCTTCAATGTCTCCTTCTTTTATAGTAGTATTACTTTAAATATTCTGAATTATAGTAATTAAAGGCTAGATATTTAGATGGTTACTATCCTTTTAGATAGAGGGAGAGATTGAGTGATGAAAGTTACCCTTTTTGCGACTTGTTTAGTAGATATGTTTCAAAGTAACGTCGGAAAAGCAACGGTCGAACTGCTCGAACGTTTAGGATGTGAGATTGATTTTCCAGAGTCACAGGTTTGTTGTGGACAACCTGCTTATAACAGTGGTTATGTCAAAGAATCTAAAGAAGCTATGAAAAAAATGATCCAAACATTTGAGCATGCAGAGTATATTGTTTGTCCATCTGGTTCATGCGCTTTTATGTTTCATGAGTACCAGCACGTTTTTAAAGGAGATCCCGTCTGGGAGCCAAAGGCAAAAAACCTCGCAAATAAAACTTATGAATTAACTCAATTCATTGTCGATGTTTTAAAGGTGGAAGATGTTGGCGCACAGCTTGAAGGAAAAGCAACCTATCATACTTCCTGCCATATGACCAGATTGCTAGGTGTAAAAAAAGCTCCTATGACTCTATTAAGCAATGTAAAGGGATTAGAGTTTACCGAGTTACCTGGAAAAGAACAATGCTGCGGATTCGGAGGCACCTTCTCTGTCAAAATGTCTCAGATATCTGAACAGATGGTTGATGAAAAGGTTCAGCATGTTGAAGAAACGGATGCTGAGTATTTAATCGGAGCGGATGCTGGCTGTTTAATGAATATTGGCGGGCGGATTAATCGCCAAGGAAAACCGATTAAAGTCATGCATATTGCTGAGGTTTTGAATAGTCGTACATTCTCATTTCAATAAAAATTATGTTTAAGATTGGAGGGGATTTTCGATGCCAATGAAAATTGGAAATGAAAATTTCAGTGAACGGGTAGGAAAAGGCATCAATAATTCTTTCATGCGCGGTGCCGTTGCTGGTGCTCAGGATAGTATTGGTGCACGGCGATTACATGCAGTCGAAGAACTTGGGAATTGGGAAGAATGGCGGTCCCACGGAGAAGAAATTCGGCAACATGTTCTCGAACACCTAGATTACTATTTAGAGCAATTAAGCGATAATATCGCCAACCGAGGTGGAAATGTATACTTTGCCTCCACTCCTGAAGAAGCGAATGACTATATTCGTGGAGTGATTAAGAAGAAAAGTGCTAAAAAAGTAGTAAAGTCAAAATCCATGGTAACGGAAGAAATCAACTTAAACTCAAGTCTTGAGGGCATTGGGTGTGAAGTAATTGAAACAGACCTTGGTGAATACATTCTTCAAATCGATGACCATGATCCTCCCTCCCATATCGTTGCCCCTGCTTTACATAAAAACAAAGAACAAGTTCGCGATGTTTTTACTGAAAAGCTTGGATATAAGAAATCATCTGATCCAACGGAGCTTGCTTGGCATGCACGAGAAATGCTCCGCCAAGATTATTTAACAGCGGATGTCGGCATAACAGGTTGTAATTTTGCGGTTGCTGAAACAGGCTCTTTTGCGCTCGTTACAAACGAAGGAAATGCAGACCTTGTTACATCCTTACCTAAAACGCAAATAACCGTGATGGGAATGGAACGGATTGTTCCTTCCTTTGCAGAATTGGAAGTTCTCGTCAGCATGCTTACCAGAAGTGCTGTAGGCCAGAAGTTACCAAGTTATGTTACCGTGCTAACTGGACCCAGAGAAGCACAGGATGTAGACGGACCAGAAGAATTCCATCTTGTTATTGTTGATAATGGCCGATCCAAGATTCTAGGCACCGAGTTTCAATCGGTACTTCAATGCATTCGCTGTGCAGCTTGTGTGAACGCTTGTCCTGTTTACCGTCATGTAGGCGGACATTCTTACGGTTCAATCTATTCTGGTCCAATCGGTGCAGTTCTGTCACCACTTCTTGGTGGGTATGATGATTATAAAGAACTACCGTATGCCTCAACCCTTTGTGGTGCATGTACTGAAGTGTGTCCGGTGAAAATTCCACTTCATGAATTATTGCATAAACATCGTCAAGTCATTGTGGAAAAGGAAGGGAGAGCCCCTGTGTCTGAAAAACTACTAATGAAGGCATTTGGACTAGGTGCGGCTTCGCCTACCCTTTATAAATGGGGTTCAAAACTCGCACCTTCTGCTATGAACCCGTTTACAACTGACGATAAAATCTCTAAAGGTCCGGGACCATTAAAGGCATGGACAGATGTTCGTGATTTTCCTGCACCTAATAAAGAGAGATTCAGAGATTGGTATAAAAACCGGGAAAAAGGGGAGAGCAAATCATGACAGGAACCATCCAAAACCGGGAATCCTTTTTAAATAATATTGCGAGGCAACTTGGACGAGACCGTCTTAAGGAGCCTCTTCAGAAACCAGAGTGGAAGTATAACCCACAAGACAAGGTACTCGCTGATGCAACAGAAGATGACCTTGTTGAGGTTCTTAAATCTCATTGCGAAAAAATAAATACCACCTTTATTTCCACAACGAAAGCGGATCTTACTGTTGCCTTAAATGAGGCGGTTAAGAATTATGGTGGCGGACCTGTCGTAACCTGGAAGGATGAGCGGTTCACCCAATGGGGACTTAAAGACCTTTTTAACAACGAATGGTCTAAGCAAGGATTGGAGTATCATGAGTGGGACTATACTTCAGGGGATGACAATATCCGCCATGCAGAACAGGCTAATGTTGGAATCACAATTAGTGAAGTGACCTTGGCTGAATCGGCAACAGTTGTCTTATTCAGCAGTAAAGACAGAGGTAGGACAGTAAGTTTTCTTCCTAAGACGTATATCGCTTTAGTCCCTAAAAGTAGCATCGTTCCGCGAATGACTCAGGCTGCAAAGAAAATGCGGGCAATGCATCAAGATGGGCAAAAGATACCTGCTTGTGTAAATTTTATCTCTGGACCAAGTAACTCAGCTGACATTGAGTTACAACTCGTCGTAGGTGTCCACGGACCCTTTAAAGCAACTTATATCCTAATTGAGGACCTTTAAGTAGACTGCCCTTAGGCTAAGCGACAAATGCCTAGGGCTAAAATATACCCTAGGATAACCAGTAAAAAAGAGCTGATTCCTGACCCCACTGGTCTTGAATCAGCTCTTTTTATTTTCGTTAATTCGCAATATCTGTTGCCAAATCCTGCAATCTTGTTTGTTTTTTTAAAATCCGATCATACACTGCCGTTGTCAAGATGGCCACAACTATTAAGACCATTAAGACCATAAACAAGACAGGCATCCCATGTGTATCAACTAAAACCCCGCCCAGAATCGGACCAATCATTCTTCCACCTGTTGCAGTACTGTTAACAATCCCTTGATAGAACCCTTCTCTCCCTTTAGGGGCTAGGGAATCTGCAATCGTTGGAACCGCTGGCCAAATCAACATTTCACCGACTGTTAAAATGATCATCGCTGTTAAAAAGCCCGAAAATTGATGAGCTCCTGTTAACACAACAAATGAACCGATAAAAATGACCATTCCAATTTGGATTTGAAGCTTTAGGTTTTTTTCAAAAACTTTTACGACTTTATTCATAATTGGCTGTCCTAAAACGATTAGTGCACCATTTACCGTCCATAGTAGGCTGTATTGACTTAGAGGAATTCCCAGTTCAACGGTATAAGCAGAGATCGTCGCTGACCATTGGGAATATCCCACCCAGCAAAGTAAATAACCGACACAAAGAATGAATAAAGCATTGAGCTTGGTTCGATTACGAACTGCTCCACTTTCTTGCAGCACTGTTGTATGTGAACGGGATACATAGTGTATTCCGCGGTAACCGAAAAGGGCTATTAGTAGAAATACGGTATAAAGCAGAGCATTGGCTAAGAAAATGTGTAGAAAAGAATAAGAAGCCACGATGCCTCCTAATGCGGACCCAATCGCCACCCCAACATTTTGGGCAACATAAATAGCGTTGAAGGCTTTCCTCCCACCTTCTTTCCATACAGATCCTGCCATCGCAAAGATGGAAGGAAACACAATCCCTGAGCCGAAGCCAACTATAACTAAAAGAATGATATAATGTGGCCATCCATTCCAGATCGTGAGACCAAATAAAGCCATAATCGTAATACCTATTCCAAGTAAGATGGATTTGTAGCCACCTATTTTATCAAATAAATATCCTCCGATTAAGTTTCCTACAACTGTTGCTGCAGAATTAAGCATGAGGACAAAACCTGCAACCGTTAAAGATTTCCCAAGATGTTCATGAATATATATTGTATTTAAAGGCCATAAAAAGGAAGAGCCTGTCGCATTCACCGCCATCCCAATTACCAACAGCCATAAGGCTCTAGGCATAACCATTTCTCCCATCTATATTAATTTCAATAACTAAGTAATTTTAGGTGTTTTATTGGTAACATGCAATAGGAAAAGTCACTATCGTAATAGTAAAATTTCTTCTTATAATTCCTTCCACCGCGGACTAACTTACCTGTACCTTTAAATAAAAAATCGGTTATTGGGACTTTCTTGTTTAAGTAAAAAGGCCTCATTTCAAATGAAATGAGGCTAAGGTAACCTGTTGCTGGTTACCGAGACTGTTCTGGTTCAGGATGGAACTTCGACTTGACTGGCTGACCACCTGATTTTTCATATTTGCGTTTTGCTTTTTTTACAGGATTATGCTCAGACCCGAATTCCATATCCTGATTATTCACTCCGTTACGCGTTTTTTGCTCTGGGTTGTTTTGTTTAGAACGTTTTTTCATGATATCTCCTCCTTAATGATCCAACAAAATCATATTATTTTGGACTTGTTGAAGCTGGAGTCTCATTCGATGTAATTGCTCACGCTGTTGTCCATTACAGCTCAGAGCGAGCTTTGAGATATCATTAAAAGCTTGTTCTAATTGTTGCATGCTGTTAGTAAATGATTCATCATCGTAATGTTCCTGCATGCTTGCTTTATTGAATTGCTCCTGGGCGTTTCTAATTGCATCCTCACATTGTTGGATATGTTCTTCGACTGATTGTCGCGTCGCCAATGAAAAGCCCCCCTTATCCTTTAGACAAAACCAGTAAGGTTTCTTTCTGGTTTTGCATTTATAGGCAAAACGTATGAACAGCCTTAATATATGAAGCAAAACTTGCTTCTCTCTTATTTTGTTCAGATTTGCCTTTCCTATCACGCTTCTCTTTTGTATTTTGCTTCCATTCCAAGAATGTGATTGGATAAGCCTTTTCTTCATGGTACAATTCCACATATGCAAAGAAATCGATATTTTTACGAATAAAAGAAGGACTGTATAACCTAAGCTAAGGAACTTGCTGTCCTCGTGGGATCTTTCTTCGGCTCAAGTACGATTGTCTCCTAAGCCGTTTCCCGCAGGAGTTTTGTGCTAAGCTTTAATCAAAGATGCAGTCCTAAGAATAAAAAACGGAGGTCTACACCTTGAATAACTTAAATCCATTTCCGTACGCTAGTGATAATAAGCGTTACCATACTTGGAACTATCATTTACGTCAGCATTTTGGACATAAGGTGTTTAAAGTTGCCCTTGATGGTGGCTTTGACTGCCCAAATCGCGATGGCACGGTGGCACATGGAGGATGTACTTTCTGTAGTGCGTCTGGTTCTGGTGATTTTGCAGGGAACCGCGCTGAGGACCTTGAAGTTCAATTCCTTAAAATTAAAAATAAGATGCATACAAAATGGAAAGATGGCAAATATATGGCCTACTTCCAAGCTTTCACAAACACACATGCACCCGTTGAGGTTTTAAGGGAGAAGTATGAGAGGGTCCTTAAGCAAGAGGGCGTTGTCGGTCTTTCTATTGCCACAAGACCTGACTGCCTACCAGATGATGTTGTAGAGTACCTTGCTGAGTTAAACGAGCGAACGTATCTCTGGGTGGAGTTAGGACTACAAACAGTCCATCAACAAACGGCCGACTTAATCAATCGGGCACATGATTATCGAACTTATGTCGAAGGAGTAGAAAAGCTCCGAAAACATAATATTCGTATTTGTACTCATGTCATTAACGGGCTACCACTTGAGACTCCAGAGATGATGATGGAAACTGTACGGGAGGTTACCAAGCTAGATGTACAAGGAATTAAAATTCATTTGTTGCATTTATTAAAAGGCACACCTATGGTGAAGCAGTATGAAAAAGGTATGCTGAAATTTCTTTCTTTCGAAGATTATGTAAATCTCGTATGTGACCAACTCGAAATATTACCACCAGAAATGATTATCCATAGGATTACCGGAGATGGACCGATTGATTTAATGGTTGGTCCGATGTGGAGTGTGAATAAATGGGAAGTATTGAACGCAATTGATGCTGAGCTTAAAAGACGTGGAAGCTGGCAAGGGAAATATTTTACAAAAGAAATGGTAGGGACTACGGAATGAAGCTTGAAAGAATTCTCCCTTTCGCAAGGTTATTACTGGAGAAAGCCATAACACCTGGAGACATCGCGATTGATGCCACGATTGGGAATGGGCATGATACAGTATTTTTAGCTGAACTTGTTGGCTCAGACGGAAAGGTGTTCGGATTTGATATTCAAGAACAAGCACTAGCGTCATGCCGTGAAAAATTAAAGGCACGAAATATCCAAGATCGTGTTCGTTTATTTCATAAAGGACATCAGCATGTAGGGGATTGTATTCCTGAGAACCTCCACGGAAAAGTAACTGCAGCAGTTTTTAACTTAGGATACCTACCAGGTGGAGATAAAAGTGTGGTCACCACTCCTGAAACCACCATTTCTGCAGTCAAGCAGATTTTTCAACTCCTTGCACCTGAAGGAATCATTGTGATTGTCATTTACCATGGGCATTCTGAAGGCCAGATTGAACGTGACACCTTAATGGAGTATGTTAAAACACTTGACCAAAAAGTTGCACATGTCTTAAATTATCAGTTTCTCAATCAACAAAATAACCCGCCGTTCATCATTGCCATCGAAAAAAGATAAAAAAGGAGCAGTGCCTTAATGAGTACCTTAAAGCACTGCTCCTTTCATTTCCCCTAACTCTTCGCAAGGTTTCGGATTGAAATCCACTTTTGTAATGTTCGATAAGCCTTCCCATTCAGGTAAAAGAAGTAGCTAATCGGGCCACCACTTTTTATCATGGCTTTTGCTAACTTTTTTACTTTCTTTTGTTGCTGTACTTTCTCATCAGATAAATAAATACCAAGTAAGCCACGGTTAATCAATCGGTGAAATTTTTTATGAGGAAGCTTAGCCGTGTGGTGGTCAGCATGTATAAGGAAATGCTTCATTCGCTTAAATAAGGCTTCTTCGCTTTCATAATAAAAGCAAAAATTCAGGTCTCCTTCTTTTCTGTCCTCTTCCTGATCAATAAAATAGTCGAGCAAAATATGAAGACCTTGTATATAAGGAAAATAACCATCACGAATGCTTTCGGCAAATTCTGGTTTAAAGTCCTCTCTTAAACCATAGGAGACAAGGCAAAAGATTCCAAGTGTAGACCCTGTACAAGCTGAAAACTCGAACCATTGCATTTCCGGAAATTGTTCACGATGACTATTAAACCAATTTTTCAATCGAGGAACTCTTTCATGTTGGACAACATGTTTATGTACTTGCAAATCACAATAGTATCGACACAACTCTTGCAAATGGTCGGAGATGGCTTCATAATTGCTTAATTCCATTAGTTCATCCCTACATGTTTGAACAAGAGCAGTTAAATATCCACCGTCCTCTTGTTCCTCGCGCTCTCGGTAATAATCCCGAAGGACTCCATCAATACTCAATGCATCTTCCATGGACTCATGCAAGGCTGAAAAATCAAGCGGATTGAGCGAGGTGCTCCGATCACAAAGATTATCCAGATAATCACTAATGGTTTGGTAGGCGACGATAAAACGGATAGCCTTATGATAATTTCCAAGCGCAACCAAACTCATAATTGCGCCCCCTTCACAATGAAAGGTTTTTCCCTCAATACTAGCTAAAGCTTGGTTTCTTAGCTCACTATTTGGGATGGCTTCCGCTTTTCGCTTCCAAATAGCTAGCTCTTTGTGAACTTGTGGCAAAACTTTTCGATAAACACGGTACATTAAACTAACAGGCATTTGCGGAATTGACATATGGTCCTCCTTCTAATATAGATACCCTATGGACTTCAGTTGACCAATGGCAAAATCCAATGCATATTCAAACACTTCTTTTCGCTCTGGTTCGTTGAAAATTTCGTGATAGAGACCTGGCCATTCCTTATATCGTTTCTCTGAAAGTGGAGCATGATTAAACCATTCCTTCACGGCCTTTTTTTCAACAATCTTATCTTCTCCACCTTGCATTAGTAACATCGGGATATCCTTTGTTGTTTCAATCTTTTCAAAAGCTTGTTGGATGGCTTCAAGCAGCTCACTATACCAACCAACGGACACTTTTTTTACATAAAGATTATCGTGTAAATCAGCTTCTTGGACGTCAATATTTCTTGTTGCTTCTTTAAGCGTAAAACCAGGATTTAGGTTATAAGTAGGCATCATAACACTCATCAAACGCACTCTGGCATTTTGAAGCTTTGATGGCTTATGAACCAGCCCGAGACATGGAGATGATAAAATCACCCCAGCCAAGTTCAAATGCTCCTCTTGGATCATCCTGATGGCAATTAGTCCCCCCATACTGTGTCCCAATAGAAAAATAGGGAGATCAAATTCGTAGGCTGCCATAATCCATTCTCTTATTTCATGAAGATAGTCATCAAAGGATTCAATATGCCCCCTATTGACTCGGGACGTCAGCCCTTGTCCAGGAAGATCACCCATGATAACATGAAAGCCCGCTAACCGCCATTGCTCAATCAGCCAACCATATCGACCATGATGTTCTAGCTCACCATGTACCATCACGATTACTGCTTTCGCTTCTCCATCTGCTTCCCACTTCCACATGATCCTTCCCTCCATTTTGTACACTATATAGAGAACTATATTATATAATGAACAGAAAAGGAAAGCTTCAAACAACTTTCGATTTTCAGACAACTTCCCTTTCCTTTTAAAAAAAATCAGTATTTGAGGTGTATACAAAATGATTTACCCTTATAACGGCAAATCCCCTAAAATTGCTTCCTCTGCTTTTATTGCAGACTATGTAACCATTACAGGAGATGTAGAGATTGGCGAAGAGTCAAGCGTTTGGTTTAATAGCTCGATTCGGGGAGATGTAGCCCCTACTATCATTGGAAACAAAGTGAACATTCAGGATAACTCGGTCCTACATCAAAGTCCAGAAAACCCTCTTATTCTCGAAGATGAAGTGACTGTTGGCCATCAGGTTATCTTACATAGCTGCATTATTCGTAAAAATGCTCTAATTGGAATGGGGTCAGTTATTTTGGATCAAGCCGAAATTGGGGAAGGCTCGTTTATCGGCGCTGGTAGCCTTGTACCCCAAGGTAAAAAAATCCCACCCAATTCTCTCGCATTTGGTCGACCAGCCAAGGTGGTCCGGGAGCTAAACGCAGAAGATATTAAAGATATGCAACGAATTACCCGAGAATACGCGGAAAAAGCACAATATTACAAGGCATTACAGAAGGATGGGGACAGCAAATAAAGAAGGCAGGTTTCTAAAATTAACGGGAACTATTTTGACAATTTTTCACTTTTTAGACTAACTTTAATAATGTCCATGAGAAGCACGCTCAAGGACATAATACTGTAAAAAAAGCCTAGAAAATGTCCATGAGAAGCACGCTCAAGGACAAAATTTTGTAAAAAAGCCTAAAAATGTCCATGATAGACCCCCTCAAGGACAAAATCCTGTAAAAAGGCTTAGAAATGTCCATGAGAAGCACGCTCAAGGACAAAATACTGTAAAAAAAGCCTAAAAATGTCCATGAGAAGCACGCTCAAGGACAAAATTTTGTAAAAAAGCCTAAAAATGTCCATGATAGACCCCCTCAAGGACAAAATCCTGTAAAAAGGCTTAGAAATGTCCATGAGAAACCCGCTCAAGGACAAATTCCTGCAAAAATGACCAAGAATGTCCATGAGAGGCCCGCTCAAGGACAAATCTTGTAAAAAGGACAAGAAATGTCCATGAGAAGATTGCTAAAAAGCCATACTAAACACCCATGCTTAAATGATTGATAAGCATGGGTGTTTTTTCGTTAATTCGTTTGAAAAGACTTGGTTCGCAAGATTTCTTCTTCGAAAGAGTACTTCTTTTCAACATAAATATCATGCCATAGCATAAAGACTAAAACTGTCCAGATCTTTCTACTGTTATCCGCTTTATCTTGGCAATGGTCTTCTAGTAACTGAAGGACGTAGTTTTTATTAATTAAATGATCTGTATTGCTTTCTTTAATTAACGTCTTCGCCCAATCATTCATTTCATTTTTAAGCCAGTGACGGATTGGCACAGGGAAGCCTAGTTTCTTACGAGTAAGAACATGCTCTGGAACCACACCTTCTGCTGCTTTCCGTAAAATGTATTTCGTTGTACCATTTGCTGTTTTCAAGCTAGTTGGAATTTTAGAAGCTACATCAAAAACTGCTTTATCTAGGAACGGTACACGCAATTCCAAGGAATGGGCCATTGTCATTTTATCTGCTTTTAACAAGATATCTCCACGCATCCAAGTATGAATATCAATATACTGCATACGGTCAACTGGGTCATATCCACGGCTCTCTCCATATAGAGGTTTCGTCACATCCGTATAATGAAGTCCAGACTGATAAGCAGTCATTAGCTGACGCTTTTCATCTTCACGGAAAATCTTCGCATTTCCGATATAACGTTCTTCCATTGGCGTAACACCACGCTCAATGAAGCTCTTCCCCTTCATTCCTTCAGGCATAATCTTTGCTAGTACTTTTAAGAATGATTTTAGGATAGAAGGTATTTTATTAAAGATTTCGAGATCCTGTGGTTCACGGTAAATATTGTACCCACCAAATAACTCATCGGCTCCTTCCCCAGAAAGCACGACGGTTACATGCTTACGGGCTTCACGGGCCACAAAGTAAAGTGGTACACAGGCTGGGTCAGCAAGTGGATCATCCAAATGCCAGATAATCCTTGGCAACTCTGCCATATATTCTTCAGGTGTAATAATATAACTAATATTTTCAAGGCCCAGCTTGTCTGCTGTTTCTTTCGCAACATCAATTTCACTGAATCCATTTTGCTCAAACCCTACTGAAAAGGTTTTAATCGCTGGATGAAATTCCTTGGCAATAGAAGCAATGATAGAAGAATCAATCCCACCTGAAAGAAATGATCCAACTGGAACATCACTACGCATATGAATTTTTACTGAATCGAATAAAACGTCTCTGATTTCCTTCGTAAAGGCATCTTCAGATTTATGAACGGGTTGGAAATTGGCTTTCCAGTACCGATTCATTTCCATTGGTTGACCGATTTTTTTAGTAAAATAGTGTCCTGGCTCAAGCTTTTGAATCCCTTTTGACATGGTGTTTGGCTCAGGAACAAATTGATAAGTTAAGTAGTGCTGAAGAGCTTCATAGTCAAGAACATCGTTTTCAAGGGCGAGGAGAATACTCTTCTTTTCAGAAGCAAAGTATGTTTTCTCTCCATCATCAAAATAAAAGAAAGGTTTAATTCCAAATGGATCCCTTGCCCCGTATAGGAGCTGCTCTTGTTTATCCCAAATAATAAACGCAAACATCCCACGAAGTTTCTCGACCGCTTTTTCTTTTAGATGGCTATATAAAGCGATGATTACCTCTGTGTCAGAATGAGTAGCAAATTCTAAGCCTTCATTCACAAGTTCTTCACGAAGTTCCACATAATTATAGATTTCGCCGTTAAAGATAATCCAGTAACGCTCATTTTCATAGGTCAATGGCTGTGACCCGCATTCAATATCAATGATACTTAAACGACGGAAACCAAATTGAATATGGTCATCAAAAAAGTACCCTTCATCGTCAGGACCTCTGTGGGTAATTAGAGCATTCATATTTTTAAACAGCTGCTTTTGCTCATTGCTGTAGTTTTGTGCATTTTCATGTACACAACCGATAAAGCCACACATTATGTACGTCACCTTCTCCATTAAATTAAAATTAAATCACTCAGTTATTATAAAGATAAAAAGTCCTTCATGCATCCCTCTATATTACCACTAATTCAATTTATTTTGCATTCCTGTCACAAAAAAGTTTAATGGGAAACATTGGCTGGTGCCAGGCACCATACAGAATATGTAAAAGGGAGTTACATTTTATAAAATGTAACTCCCTCCACTTCGATTTATAGTTGAGCTTGCTCGCGGAGTGCCTGTGCTTTATCAGTGCGCTCCCATGGCAAGTCGACATCTGTACGACCAAAGTGTCCGTAAGCTGCTGTCTTTTTATAGATTGGTTTACGGAGGTCAAGCATTTTAATAATGCCGGCTGGACGAAGATCAAAGTTTTTAGAAACAAGTTCAGTTAAAACGTCCTCACTTACTTTACCTGTGCCAAAAGTATCAACTGAAATAGACACAGGCTTGGCCACTCCAATGGCATAGGCAAGTTGTACTTCCACTTTATCTGCAAGGCCTGCAGCAACAAGATTCTTCGCTACATAACGAGCAGCATAAGCAGCAGAGCGGTCTACCTTTGTAGGATCTTTTCCAGAGAAGGCCCCCCCACCGTGACGCGCATAGCCACCATAGGTGTCAACAATAATTTTCCGTCCAGTTAAGCCCGCATCACCCTGTGGTCCGCCAATAACGAAACGACCTGTTGGGTTAATAAAATATTTTGTATTTTCATCAATCAATTCCTCAGGAACAACTGGATTGATGACATGTTCTTTAAGATTACGTTGAATTTGCTCAAGCGTTACCTCTGGATGATGTTGCGTTGAGATGACAATCGTGTCAATTCTGACAGGCTTATCATTTTCATCATATTCCACGGTAACTTGTGTTTTCCCATCTGGACGAAGATAAGGAAGAATCTCGTCTTTTCTCACTTTTGTTAAGCGGCGAGATAATTTGTGTGCTAAAGAGATTGGTAAAGGCATTAGTTCTTTCGTTTCATTGCAAGCAAACCCGAACATCAAACCTTGATCCCCTGCCCCAATCGCTTCAATCTCTTCATCAGACATTTGACCTTCTCTTGCTTCCAGTGCCTGGTCAACCCCCATAGCAATATCAGCTGACTGTTCATCAATTGCTGTTAGGACAGCGCATGTTTCAGAGTCAAAGCCATATTTTGCACGAGTATATCCAATACCTTTTACTGTGTCACGAACGATTTTTGGGATATCTACATATGTAGAAGTAGTGATTTCTCCTGCAACTAGTACGAGACCAGTCGTAACAGATGTTTCAGCTGCTACACGGGCATTTGCATCCTTAGCTAAAATTGCATCCAGAATCGCATCAGAGATCTGGTCACAAATTTTATCAGGATGTCCTTCTGTTACTGATTCAGAAGTAAACAAACGGCGTCTTGTTGACATCTGGTTTCCTCCTATTTGTATAAAATACGTGAGCTCTAGTTTACCAGCTCTCGAATTGATACGGAACTCATTCCCTATGTAGTATGAAATAAACACTGAGCTTTTATGAGAAAAATACGCAAAAATAAAACCTCTCCTGCTCTTTAGGGAAAGGTTCGTTTGCTAATTAGCGCCTTTCACTCTTATCGATCAAGGATAGATCCTTGCGTCAGGTTAGCACCTTGTTAGAGGAAATCTGATCATAATTTCACAAATAACAGGTTGCTGGGTTTCATTGGGCCTGTCCCTCCACCAGCTCGGGATAAGAGAGTATCCGTTCAAATCCCAATCATACGTAATCAAAAAATGGATGTCAAATATTATTGTTTATATGAAAAAAACTTTTTTGACGACGAGCCCATTTAGGAATGACGAAAGGAATTTTTTAAATAATTAGAATAGACTATTAGAATAAATGTGTTATACTAATTTTACAGATGCGTATGCTTTCAGACCATTTAAAACCTATAAAAAGGAAGGTATTCATCAGATGAACGATTTAGGAATTAAAAGTGAAGTGTCACAATTATTGCAAGGGAATAATATTCAAATCCAACTATCTGTTCCTCAATTGGTTGAAAAAGTACTTGCCCGAAACGAAGGACAGTTAACGGCCACCGGGGCCATTTGTGCAACCACAGGTACTTATACAGGAAGGTCCCCAAAGGATAAGTTTATAGTCAATGATTCCTTAGTCAGGGATAAAATTGATTGGGGCAGCGTAAATGAACCTATCGAAGAAGAGGTGTTCGCCAATCTTTACACGAAGGTTCTTGCCTATTTAAAGGAACGGGATGAAGTCTATGTCTTCAAGGGATTTGCAGGTGCAGATAAAAAACACCAGCTTCCAATCCAGGTTATAAATGAATATGCATGGCATAACTTGTTTGTTCATCAGTTGTTCATCCGTCCTACAGAAGCTGAACTTTTAGAGCATCAATCTGAATTCACCGTTATTTCTGCCCCTGGTTTTAAAGCGGACCCCAAGGTGGATGGGACGAAATCAGAAACGTTCATTATTATCTCGTTTGAACAGCGGGTTGTCTTAATAGGTGGCACTGAGTATGCTGGGGAAATGAAAAAGTCAATTTTCTCAGTAATGAATTATTTGCTTCCCGAAAATGGTATTCTTCCCATGCATTGCTCTGCTAATGTTGGACGTGAAGGCGATGTGGCACTGTTCTTCGGATTGTCTGGCACAGGAAAGACAACGCTTTCAGCTGACCCTAACCGCCGGTTAATTGGGGATGATGAACACGGATGGTCCTCTAATGGCGTATTTAATATTGAGGGTGGCTGCTATGCCAAATGTATTAACCTATCGAAAGAAAAAGAACCTCAAATCTTTAATGCAATCCGTTTCGGCTCAGTCCTCGAAAATGTTGTACTTAATAAAGAAAGCCGTCTTCCAGATTATGATGATGGAACACTAACCGAGAATACACGTGCAGCATACCCTATTCAGGCGATCGATAATATTGTCGAACCAAGTATAGCTGGGCATCCAAATACAATTGTTTTCTTAACCGCCGATGCATTCGGTGTCTTGCCACCAATCGCCAAGTTAACCAAAGAACAGGCCATGTATCATTTCTTAAGCGGCTATACTTCCAAATTAGCTGGTACAGAGAGAGGAGTCACTTCTCCAGAAGCCACCTTCTCAACTTGTTTTGGGTCACCATTCCTCCCATTGCCAGCAACTACCTATGCAGAAATGCTAGGAGAGAAAATTGATGAGTATGGGGCAAGAGTATTCCTTGTTAACACCGGCTGGACAGGTGGAGAGTATGGTACTGGCAAAAGAATGAATCTTGCCTACACAAGAGCAATGGTTCAAGCTGCATTAGAAGGTGAGTTAAATAATGTAGAGACTGTGAAGGATGAGATTTTCGGTCTTGATATCCCATTACATGTTCCTGGTGTTCCTGACGAAGTACTTCAGCCAATTAAAACATGGGCATCTGAGGATTCGTATCTAGAAAAGGCTCGTGAACTTGCTGGAAAGTTCCGAGAAAATTTCCTGAAGTTCAATAATCTATCCCCTGATATTAATACTAAAGGTGGACCTACTGCTCAATAATATTCCCATTTATAGATAAAAAGAGGCAGGGCTTACATTAAGCCGCTGCCTCTTTTTATACGTCAATTCGTAGAATTAAGCGATACCAGTTGGTAAACTAAAATCGTGTTTTTCTCTTTCCATTCCATCTTTTTAATAATAGCCGTTCCACTTGTTTCTCCCTCAATCGTCTTTTTTACTTCTAGAGGAATATCAATAGGATAAAGTCGGTAACCTGCTTTTGTTAATTGAAATAGGTTTTCTTCTAATCTTTCTTCCCGGCCCTTTGTCACAATCATAGTGTTAAGCTCTAATGGCATCCCCATTCGAATGCAGCTCCTTCCAGGATTCTCTCTCTTTATAGTATCATTTTTCAGCTTGTTTTTTCATCCATTCCGCTAAATCTTTTACAACCTGTCTGTTCACCGCAGGAGGAAAATAATGGGTATAGTTAGAAAAATACCAACTTGTGACCGGCTTATCAAGTTCCTTAAGGCGTCTTTCTAAGCGCACTGAATGTTCAAGTGATACATTCTTATCTTTTGCCCCATGAATAATTAATACTGGTGACTTAAGCTGCTCAAGTTGATATAAAGGGGTTCTAAAGCGGTAACGCATAGGAAATTTCCCAGGTGTTCCACCAATAACTCGTTTCATCATTCTTCTTAGATCTTTTCTTTCAATATAAGTTAAAGACATGTCACTAACTCCACCCCATGTAACAACAGAGGCTGCTTCCGGGAACTCAATTGCAGCCCATAACGCCATCACACCACCACGTGAAAACCCAAAAATATGGATTCGTTCCACCTCAGGTAGAGACTTTAATAGCTGATAGCCTGCAAACGCATCCTGTCTATCCTGTCCAGCAAAGTCCTCATTCCCTTCTCCGCCTTGATTCCCACGGTAAAAAGGAGCAAAAACGATAAACCCTTCAGAAGCAAATTGAGCAATCCTTGCTGGTCGAACCTTCCCAACATTTTTGATTCCACCACGTAAATATAAAAATCCATCACTTACATTTTTTTCGTGCGGGATTGCTAACATCCCCTTCACCTTTAACCCTCCAGCAATATACGTAATGACAAATAGAGTAACCTTTGGATTCGGCGAAGGAAATTTATCTTTTGAAATTATTCTGCCGTCTATCATCTACGAATTCTCCTTCTTATATAACGTTCCTCCCTTTATTATAGGCATTCACACATTTTTTCGCTCATCATACGATATCTTAAAAAGTTTAAGCCTAAAACAGAGGAGGTTACAAAAGTGAAAAAGTGGATGAAACCTGGTTTAGCTCTACTACTCAGCTTTGTTCTAATTATCCCCTTAGCTGCTTGTGGACAGGAAAAGAAGGAAACGATCCGAATTGCAGAAGTAACACGTTCCATTTTTTATGCACCACTCTATGCAGCACTTGATCAGGGATTTTTTGCAGATGAAGGGTTAGATATAGAATTAACTACTGTATGGGGCGGTGACAAAGTCATGACCTCTCTATTATCAGATGGTGCTGATATCGGCCTTGTTGGGTCTGAAACATCTATCTATGTCTATGCTCGTGGAGCAAGTGATCCAGTCATTAACTTTGGTCAGCTTACCCAAACCGATGGAACGTTTCTAGTTTCACGGAATGAAATTGAGGACTTTTCTTGGGATCAATTAAAAGGTTCTACTTTCCTTGGTCAACGGAAAGGCGGTATGCCTCAGATGGTTGGTGAGTTTGTTTTGAAGAAGCACGGAATTGACCCACAAAATGACCTGAATTTGATTCAAAATATCGATTTTGCAAATATTTCTAGTGCGTTTGCTGGTGGAACAGGCGAATTTGTCCAATTATTTGAACCTCAAGCAAGTATCTTTGAAAAAGAAGGAAGAGGGCATATCGTTGCCTCTTTTGGATCAGAATCTGGTCATGTTCCGTATACCACATTTATGGCGAAGCAAAGCTTCATGGAAGAAAATGACGAAACAGTTGAGAAATTTACCAGAGCCTTATATAAAGCACAACAATGGGTAGCAGACACTGATTCTAAAAGAATCGCCGAAGCCATTCAACCATATTTTGAAGATACTGATCTTGAAATCCTCGAAATGGCAGTAGACCGCTATAAAAGTCAGGGTTCCTTTGCTACTGACCCAATTCTAGATGAGGAAGAATGGAATAATCTACAAAACATTATGGATGAAGCTGGTGAACTACCAACAGAAGTTCGACATGAAGAGCTTGTTAATACAACGATTGCAGAAAAAGTGATGAATTAAAAGGAGGACGCAGCCAATGGACTTCTTAACAATTAAAAATCTGCATCATACCTACTTTACCAAAACATCAGCAACGACTGCTCTTAGTGATATTACCCTAGATGTTAAGGAAGGTGAGTTTATTTCCTTTCTTGGCCCAAGTGGCTGCGGGAAAACTACGCTCTTATCGATTATCGCTGGATTAATTAACCCTACCGGAGGTTCAGTCCTACTAGAAAATCAACCAATTAAAACCTCTCAAAATGATATTGGCTATATGCTTCAGCAGGACTATTTATTCCCATGGAAAACGATTGAACAAAATATCCTGCTAGGACTAAAAATAAACGGTACGTTAACCCCAGAAAAGAAGGAAAACACATCGTATCTGCTTAAGCAAATGGGGCTTGAACATGTTAGATCCTCTTACCCGAAACAACTTTCAGGGGGCATGCGCCAACGGGTTGCCCTTGTACGTACATTGGCCACAGAACCAAAACTTTTAATGCTTGATGAACCATTTTCTGCACTCGACTTTCAGACAAAGCTAAAACTCGAAGACCTCGTTTCCAATACATTAAAGAATTTTAATAAAACAGCCATTCTTGTTACCCACGATATTGGTGAAGCGATTGCAATGAGTGACCGAATTATCCTTTTCTCTCCAAGTCCTGGAAAGGTTCATAAAACCTTTTTAGTCCCTGATGAACTTAAAAATTTACCACCTTTTAAAGCTAGAAACCATTCTGTATATACTGAGCTTTTCCAGACTATATGGAAGGAGCTGGAGTCTCTTGACGAAAAATGAAATAAAAAGTCTCCACGAACAATATTTAAATAAACTAAGAAAAGAAAAAAGGATTGTCCGCTTTGTCCAAATGCTCATCTTCATTTTGTTTTTTGGACTCTGGGAATTGGCGAGTCAACAACGTTGGATGGATCCACTCATTTTCAGTTCACCAACTAAGATATGGGAGCTATTCATTCAAAAATCAGTTGACGGGTCCCTCGCCGCAAACATCGGAATCACAGTGACAGAGACCATTTTAGGATTTTTGGCTGGTACAATCCTGGGAACGCTTTTAGCAGCACTCCTTTGGTGGTCCCCGATTCTGTCAAAGATCCTTGATCCTTTTTTAGTCATATTAAATGCCATGCCTAAGGTTGCACTCGGGCCAATTCTAATCGTGGCAATTGGGGCCAATATGACATCTATCGTTGCCATGGGGACGCTCGTTTCTGTCATTATCACAACAATTGTTGTGTTTACTTCGTTTAAGGAAGTTGACCCTAACTATACAAAAGTACTCCAAATATTTGGAGCAACACGGACGCAAAGCTTTAAGGAAGCCATTTTACCGGCATCGTTTCCTACTATCATTTCTACTTTAAAGGTGAATGTTGGATTATCCTGGGTCGGAGTAATTGTTGGTGAGTTTCTAACCTCTTCACGAGGACTAGGATATATGATTATATATGGTTTCCAAGTATTTGACTTTACACTTGTGTTTTTATCTTTATTGGTGATTGCTGTATTTGCAACCATCATGTATCAGCTTGTAGACCTCCTTGAGAAGAAGCTAATCCAAGATTGAAATAGCAACATTCCGACTGGCAAAGATACTCTTCGCCTTCGATTCTGGGGTGGTTTTAAGTCATGAGGAGTTCCTGCTCTAGCTAGACAATTCCGACCTAACAATAGCGGCCGGCTTGATGCCCGGCTGCTTCTAGTTTATATACTCAATACTAAGCCTGATTACCTCATCTTTCATAATAAAGCTATAATGGTTTTTAGACACTTCACTTAGAAGGTCTCCTTCAACAAAAATTGGTCCATTTGTTTCAAAGTAGCTTTTCTGTACGAGCAATTCTTTAAGCTCAGCGAAATAGATTCGCTTTTGAAACCTCCCCTTCCCATCCCTCACTTCATATTCACCAATAAAGCGGAGGGTATCAACCTTCCCACCTGTTTCCTCCATGACCTCCCGAACAGCAGCTTGTTCCAGCGTCTCACCTTTTTCTCTTTTGCCACCCGGGAACTCCCATCCCCTTTTTTTATGATCTGTCAACACCCATTTCCCATTATATTTACATATTACCAACACATGATTGGGCTGTTGTCCGAAGGCATTAACTTGAAAACTGAGCGTTACATCCGCACCATTAATATCTTTAAAATGTTTCATTTTATCCTCCACCGAATGCATATTCTTTTATTAATAATTATACAATGAATGGAGAAATAGAAAAGCGGAAGCGCCCTAGTGTGCGGCTAATTGGCCTGGAGCGCTTCAACAGTGTTAAAGAATTTTCAATCTGCTACTTGTATTTTTTTCTTATAGAGCCCAACTATTGTTTCGGAAGAATTCCCATGCTTTCAATATGTTTTTTTGCTTCATTGTCACCTAATTGATAAATCATTTCATAAGCTCGAATTAGGCTCCCATCCTGAGCATGGTTCTCCTTATCATTATGGTACTCATCAAAAGGGATATGGGCTCGTAGGAAATTTTGGACACCCACATTGTAATTGTAATCAAACTCTTCCCTTAGTTGGGTGATTTCTTCATCATTTGCCTCGATTTTAAAATCCCATGTTGAGGCAGTAGAACTTTGAGAAATTTCTCCACTAGCAATATCAATGTAATAAGTTTTCTTACTTTCCTGCATTGAAACTCACTCCTTTGAATATGAGTTTCCCCAGCTTTCCTACTTACTAAACGAAAGATAAAACTATAGTCTGAAACACTTTCATGGTAAAATTAAAGTGGGAAGTCGAATAGGAATAATTATTCTGGTGGAGGGTATCTACTATATATAAAACGAATTCAGATTTGCAATAGGCCAGAAAAGCAAGGAATGGGGTGAGAAAATTGAAATTAGTTGATGAGCTATTTGAGTTGTATCGAGATAAGCTGACTGGGGATGAAGAGGATATTGATATGCTTGCGTTTGCATTCCTTGAGGAAATGAGTCGAGAAGACTTAATCCATATTATTAAGGAACTGGACACGCAAGAACTTTATAACCTGATTGGGGTTTACCTAATTGAAAGTCTAAAAGGAAAATTTGCTCAAGAGGAATACGGTCAACAACGAACATCTTTGTTTCAATCTCGCAATATTCACTAATTATATTTTCTACATAATCACTTGCCCCTGTCCATATAACAGGGGTTTCTTACTTTTCATTGTTTTTATTTATTATTAGCCAATATGCCCGTTCTTTGCGCTCCTATCAACAGGGAAAAAAGTTAAATGCCCTTTGGCAAAGCTAATATCAAAGAACAAAAAATCCGCAAGCAAATGATCGCTTGCGGATTTTTTTACCCGAGATAAGCTTTGAACATCCATAAGTGCTTTCTTACACTTTTCATTACCCCGAGAAGCATATCAGCAGTGCCTTCGTCATCTGCTTGCTCTGCTAAGTTTATGGTTGCTTGTAGCTCATCTAAAAGTTTCGTAAAATCTCCACTTAAGGTTCGAACCATATCTTCTTCGTTCTCTGTATCGGTTGCTTCTTCAACAAATGATAATTCCAAGCACTCCTTCAGAGTACCGACAGGCTTTCCTTCAAGTGCCAGTATACGCTCCGCAAATTCATCAATAACCATTGCGGCCTCATCGTAAAGCTCCTCGAATTTTGCATGTAGAGTAAAGAAATGTGGACCTTTCACATTCCAATGGTAATTATGCAACTTCGTATACAACACAGTCCAAGTTGCAACTTGCTTGTTTACAGATTGAATTAATTCGGTAGACATTGTATCATCCTCCTATTATCTATCTTCCCTCATTTGGACAGGCTAAAACATTTTAAAGGCCTTTTTTATGAAGAATGTCAAAAAACATGCTACAATCATTTTGAAGCAAAGGAGGTCTTTTTATGCTAACCGTTCTTATTATTTCAATTATCATTGTCTTTATTGTTTTAATTTTAGCTGTAACAACTACATCTAAGGCCTATACTTATAAGCATACCGTCGACCCCATTGAAGAGAATCCCCATTTACAGACAAAATCAAATGAAGATGAAGAACAGAAAAAAAATAACGAGGCCGAATAAGGCCTCGTTATTTTTATGCAAACACTTGCTTTAGGTCTTCTTTACTTTGTGTTAACCAAAAATTCATTAACCGTTTTGCTCCATCTAAATCATGAAGCTTTGCTTGTCCACACTGTTTTTCATTCGCTGCTGGAATTTCTGTGATTTCAACAGCCGCTTTCATCGTATCTTCTAATAAATCAATGATTTCCTCAACAGTTGGTGTCCCACTAACGACTAAATAATAACCCGTTTGGCACCCCATCGGTGAAATATCAATAATGTCAAAATGATTATATTTTTCCGCATGCTCACGTAAATTAAAAGCAAGCAAATGCTCTAAAGTATGGATTGTGTCGGGCTTCATTGCTTGTTTGTTTGGTTGGCAAAACCGGATATCGTATTTATTTACGACACCATCACTTCCTACTTTATGGACACCACAATGTCTCACATAAGGAGCTTTGACGGCGTTATGATCAAGTTCAAAACTTTCAACTGAAGGCATTTTAATATTCACTCCTTTTTATATCTCATCCTATCATACACGAAATAACCCATAATTTCATTAAGATGCACCGAATTTCCTAATTTAAACGAAGTTATGGTATGGTATCTACATAAATATAGGAGTGATAAAAATGGTTAAAAAAATATTTCTTGCCTTCATTCGATTTTATCAAGTTGTTATTTCCCCTCTAAAGCCACCAACTTGCCGCTTTTACCCAACTTGTTCGCATTATGGTCAAGAGGCTGTTAGCAAACACGGTGCTTTAAAGGGAGGGTGGTTAACCCTTGTTCGCATTATGAAATGCCATCCGTTGCATCCAGGCGGATTTGATTATGTCCCTGAGGAATGGCCAAAAAGGAAAAAGTCTAATCCTCATACCCATTAACAACTAAATCAAGTTTACCAGTTGAAGGGTCAATCACTAACCCATGTACAGGAATATCCTTTGCCATTAAGGGGTGATTTTTAATAACATCAACGCTATGAGCCACGCTTGAATTCACATTTTCGAATCCATGAAGCCATTCTTTCACATCGATTCCAGAATAAGTGAGAGTATCGAAGATTTCATCATGAATTCCACGTTTTTTCATTTCACCCATAATTCCTTCAGGTTTCATTCCACTCATTCCACAATCATGATGACCAATGACTAACACTTCTTTTGCTTGTAGTTGATAAACAGCTACTAACAAGCTCCTCATAATACTCCCAAAAGGATGCGTAACAAGTGCTCCTGCATTTTTCACAATTTTCACATCGCCATTCTTTACATTAAGTGCATTCGGCAAAAGTTCCAATAACCTAGTGTCCATACATGTCAGGATAACCATTTTTTTATTAGGAAACTTTGTAGTTTCAAACTGTTCGTACTTTTTTTCCTCCACAAAACCTTTATTAAAATCTAAAATATTTTGAAGTAAACTCAAACTCCTCATCCCACTTTCTAAAAATTATCTTTTTATTAATATACAGCAATTTTCTCACAATGAAAAATCCCTTGCAATTATGTGAATAATTCTGTAACATACAAAAGGAGTAAATCGTAATCATTACGTATTAGTCATAATTAAGATATTTTCAGAATTCAATCTAATTAGGTTGATCGGAGGAACCAAAATGAAGAAAAACTCCCTTTATGGAGCTCTAGGACTATTAATTGCTCTCTTGCTAACTGGATGCGCAGAAGATTCAAGAGAAGAAAGTAAAAATTCTGATGTCCTACAAGTTTATACAACTGTCTATCCTTTGCAGTTCTTTGCTGAAGAAATTGGTGGAGAATATGTTGAAGCGACATCAATCTATCCTCCTGGTGCTGATGAGCATACATTTGAACCCTCCCAGAAGGATATGATGAAAATCGCTGATGCCGATGTATTTTTCTATGTTGGCCTAGGACTAGAAGGATTTGTTGAGAAAGTGAAAGGCACATTTCAAAACGAGAATGTTGTTCTTCTTGGTGCAGGGGAACACATTCATCTAGATCATGATGACACTAATCAAGAAGAGGAGCATCTAGAGGATGAAGCACATCATGACGAGGATTCTCATTCTCAACATTCAGAAGATGAAGCACATGACCATGGTGGCATAGACCCACATGTCTGGATTGATCCTATTTATAGCAAAGAACTTGCTGAATCCATTAAAGATCAGTTAATAGAACAGCTTCCTGCTCACAGTGAAACATTTGAGCAAAACTTTGAAGAGCTCGCTAAGAATTTAGACACTTTAGACACACAATTTACTGAACTGGTTAAGAATGCTAAACATAAAGAAATCATTGTTGCTCATTCTGCTTATGGATATTGGGAAACTCGTTATGGCATCAAACAAATAAGTATTTCTGGGATGTCCACGACGAGCGAACCTTCACAAAAAGAATTGCAAACATTAATTGAACACGGGAAAGAGGCCGGCCTAAAATATGTCATCTCCGAACAGAACTATGATTCTAAATTGGCGGAGATTGTTCAAAAGGAATTAGGCGCTCAACCCTTAACTCTTCATAACCTATCTGTACTCACAGAAAACGATCTCGCAAAAAAAGAAACCTATTTTAGTCTAATGGAAAAAAATCTTCAAACATTAGAAAAAGCCTTAAACGAATAACCTCCATCTTGGGAGGTTTTTTTGACTGCAAATGGATTCGCTTTGCTTAAATAGAGCAATCCTAATTTTGTTAAGTATCAACCTCAACTATTAAGTGAAACATAAAAACGTATCAACCAAATTTGAGGAGTGATACGAATGGCAAAAGATGTTCTTTGTGAAGTAAACAATTGTCAGTACTGGGCTCAAGGAAATCTATGTAGCGCAGAGCGAATCTATGTTGTCAGTCACACAGGTGAGACCGCTGATACAATGAGAGAAACCGATTGCCATACCTTTGAACCAATTGAAGAAACATTGAGTTAAAGTTCCATTTACATTGGTTACTTTAGCAATCCAAAAAAACCAGGTAGCTTCTTTTAAGCGCCTGGTTTTCGATTATTCTTATCCGTTCTCTAGGTTAGTCTAACTACCCGTTTACTCTCCTTAATCCAAATGAAATTCTTCTTTGAAGATTGCCTTTTCATTGAGTTTCTTCTTATTAACCTTAAATCCTATACCATGCTCCTTTGGGACCTCTATATATCCATTTCTAACGATTACTTCGGGTTCGATAATGTCTTCTTCCCAATACCTATTTGACCCCGATATATCACCTGGAATTGTAAATCCTGGTAACGTCGCCAGGGCAATGTTATGCGCCCGAGATATCCCGAATTCAATCATTCCACCAGCCCAAACTGGTATCCCTTTATCAAGACAATAATCATGTATTTTTAAAGCAGTCTCGAGACCACCGACTCTTCCAATTTTAATATTGACAACCCGACAACTACCAAGCTCGATAGCCTTTCTTGCGTCATCAAAGGTCACAATACTTTCGTCTAAGCAAATTGGCGTTGTTAACTCTTTTTGGATAAAAGAATGATCGATAATATCGTCATGTCCAAGTGGTTGTTCAATCATTAATAGTCCATATTCATCAAGGGCTTTTAACCGATGCAAGTCTTTCATGGTGTAGGATGAATTTGCGTCTGCCATTAATTCCAACGAGGGGAATCTTCTCCGAAGTTCTGATACAAATTCAATATCATTTTTAGGCGATATTTTTATTTTCACCCGCCGGTAGCCTTGTTCTACATAATTCTCCGTTTGTCTAATTGCCTCAGGTAAAGAAGAGGTAGCCACAACGACTCCCGAGGGAATGCTGTTTCCCTTCCCCCCAATAAGACTTGAAAGCGGAAGGTTCTGCTCTTTTGCATATATATCCCATAATGCCGTTTCCAGTGCCGCCTTTGCCATATGATTTCTTCGAATCGTACTGAACAACTCTGTTGCTTCAGCTGGATGATGAATGGGATTTTTCTTTAAAAGTGGAATGAGGAAGTCCTTTAGCATATGAAAAGAGGTTTTGACTGTCTCTTCTGTATACCAAGGTGAAGAGAATGCCACTCCTTCTCCATATCCTTGTAAACCATCTCTATCGGTCACCTCAACAATAATGGCTTCACGATCAGTGACTGTTTCAAGATGGGTGGCAAAAGGACTTTTTAATGGCATTTTGACGATGCTCAGATTAATATAGTCTATCTTCATTTTAAGTTAACTCCCTCTTCAACCACTCACGAAGATCTTTTCTTAACAGTTTCCTTGATGCATTGCGAGGTAACTCCTCCACAAAAGTGATGAGCTTAGGCACCTTATATTTAGCCAGCCTTTCCCTACAATACTCTGTTAAATCGTTTTCTGAGATTGTAGACTCCTTTTTTTTCACAACAAAAGCAGCTGGGACCTGCCCCCAACTAGGATGGTCCATTCCGACAATTCCTGCTTCAACAATATCCTCATTAGATACTAAAACACCTTCAATCTCTGCAGGATAAATGTTCTCCCCGCCGGATATGATTAAGTCAGAACGCCGATCAAGTACATAAAGAAAGCCATCTTCATCCAAATACCCTATATCCCCAGTATGGAACCAACCATTTTTCACTTTCTTGCTTGTTTCTTGTTCACGGTTCAGATAACCTGGTGTTACATTTGGACCCTTCACAAGAATTTCCCCTTCAGACCCATTAGCTAGCTCATTTTCAGCTTCATCAATGATTTTTATTTGGTTAGGGAACAAGGCTTTTCCTGCAGAGCCCAGCTTCTCAATACTATATTCAGGTGCCAGAGTAGCAAATTGCGATGCAGTTTCAGTCATCCCATAAGATTGGTAGACTGGAATTTCCTTCTCTTTACAGTCTTCTAATAATGAAAGCGGTGCTGGTCCCCCACCGAGGAGCAGCCCTCTGAAGCTTTCAGGCAATTGGCCAACCTCTAGTAAGTCATTCATCTTCATAAGCATTGTACTGACAACAGACATTATCGTAACAGAGTTAGAAAGGATTTCTTCAATCACAGCTTTTTCTTTAAAGCTATGATGTAAGATGATCGTCATCCCATATATTAAACTACGCATTAAAATAGAGTAGCCACTAATATGGAAAATAGGTACAGCACAAAGCCAGCGGTCCTGATCAGACAAACCAAGATTTAGAGCTGATGCAGTTGCACTCCACCAATGGTTCCCAAATGTTTGTAACACTCCCTTAGGGTTGCCCGTCGTTCCGGAAGTGTACATTATAGTCGTTACATCGTCTAAATCATACTCTTCTTGAAGAACAGGATTTGCGATTTTCTCCCTGAATAAGGCTTCTTTCTCCATTACAACATGCTGATATGTATTTTTTATAATTGCTATTTTTTCCACAAAGGCATTTTCATATAGCAGAACCTCCGCATTCGAATCCTCAAGCTGCCATAATAATTCTTTTGAAGTCAGTCTGTTATTTAGAATAACGGTCCTAACTCCTAACATTTGCAAAGCATATAGAATCATAACTGAATCAGCGTGGTTAGAAATTAGGACGGCAGCAGTACTGCCCTTTTTAAGTCCAATATGCGTAAGTTGACCCGCTATTTTTTTGGCGGATTCGAAAACCTGTTTGAACGTATACGTATCATCCTCAAACATAATTGCGATTCGATTTGGAGTTAATTCTGCACGTTTTTTTAGCCAATTAGGGACAATCTGTTTCATTCATGACACTCCCATTTTTATAGAAGACACAAGTGACCCTGATTCAAAACCGTAATTTTCTTCGACACATCTGGTCCTTGCATTCTAAAAATTAAACATTCATTCTTGCTTCAAATAAGGTGTTTTGGATTGAGAAATGGAGCTTAAGATAAAAAGGAGCCTGATGGAAATCCACCAAGCTACTTTAATTGATAACGGTATTAAGGGAAACGTGGGAACTGACCAAAGTCTGGCTTACGCTTTTCTTTAAAAGCATCGCGCCCTTCTTTTGCTTCGTCAGTTGTATAGTAAAGCAATGTAGCATCTCCAGCAAATTGCTGAATACCAGCTAGTCCATCTGTATCAGCATTCATAGCTGCCTTCAAGAAACGAAGTGCAGTTGGGCTTTTCTCGAGAATCTCTTCACACCATTTAATGGTTTCCTCTTCAACTTGGTCAAGTGGTACAACCGTATTCACAAGCCCCATATCAAGCGCTTCTTGAGCATTATATTGGCGGCAAAGATACCAAATCTCACGAGCCTTTTTATGACCGATAATTCTAGCTAAATAGCCTGAGCCATACCCTGCATCAAAACTACCAACCTTAGGTCCTGTTTGACCAAAGATAGCGTTATCTGCTGCAATCGTCAAATCACAAACTACATGAAGGACATGTCCTCCTCCGATTGCATATCCACGTACCATTGCAATAACAGGCTTCGGAATCACGCGTATTAATCGTTGTAGATCCAATACATTCAGACGAGGAATTTGGTCCTCACCTACATAGCCACCATGTCCACGAACACTTTGGTCTCCACCAGAACAAAATGCCTTATCGCCTGCACCAGTTAATACAATCACGCCAACTTTGGAATCATCACGAGCACATGCGAATGCGTCAAGCAATTCCATTACGGTTTTGGGACGAAAAGCATTTCGTACTTCCGGACGATTAATTGTTATTTTTGCGATACCATTATATGTCTCATATAATATATCTTCGTAAGTACGTTCTGATACCCACTCAACTGCCAATGTAAAATCCTCCTTATTATGTACTAAAAAAATGGTGAAAATCTGTTAGGCCTGCCTTAGTTTCCCTTGGACAGAAACCCACTTACTATTGTACCAAATTTTTCAGGTTCTTCCACATGAATCGCATGACCAGTATTTTTAATAGTCAAAAAGTTCCCTCTAGGCAGTTTAGAAAGCATTTCTTCACCAATTTTATAAAACTTCAGATCTTGCTCTCCAACTAGAATCATTGTTTCAAGGGGTAATTTTACTAGCGAACTCCACCAAGAAGGCTGAGCGCCTGTGCCCATACCAAGTAAACTATTTGCTAAGCCTGTTGCACTGTTCTTTAATCGCTGCTTTTTTATTTCTTCCCTTTTTTCAATTGATAAATTCTTTTGTGTTTGAAACAAAGGAATGTTTTCCCAGTAATTTACAAAAGATTCAATTCCTTCTCTTCGGATTTTTGCTACGAGTTTGGCATCTTGCTCACGTCGTGCCACACGCTCATTTTCAGTCTTCAATCCAGGTGTAGTACTTTCAAGAACCAATTTACGAACCCTTTCTGGATAAGTGACCGCAAATGTGATTGCCAGTCTTCCTCCCATGGAATAGCCTAAAAGATCAACTTTTTCAATGCCTAATTGATCTAGCAATACTTTCAAGTCAGCAGCACACTGTAAAATGTCGTATCTCTCCGGAATAGGAGGTGCTTCAGTCTCCCCATGACCAAGTAGATCAACCATCAACATGGTTGAGGTTTGTTCAAGGTTAGGAACAAGCGGATACCAAGTAGCAGATGAACCAGTAAACCCATGAAGAAGAAGCAACGGAAATCCAGTTCCCTTTTTTTCAACAAAATAATGGACATCATTCAGCTTAACTTTCATATTTCCCACTCTTTATGACTTTACTTATTTCCTGGGAAACAGAATTCCACAAATCTCGATGTTCGCTTAAGTTTCTGTCCCTATCTGTCGATATCTCCAATACCCTCAAGCCTTTTGCTTCCAAGTCCTTAGCGAATACATGATGAAAATGGTCCCAATCCACTACTTTCTCGTATGATCCTCCATACATTTCAAGTACATGGCGAAAATCTAATTCAAGTGGAGTCCCGAAAAGCATTTCAAAATGTTTAGGGTGTTCAGCCTGGGGTAGGAAAGAGAAAATTCCTCCTCCATTATTATTGATTAATAGGACTGTTACATTTAATTTAAATAGCTTTGCTGCCAGAAGGCCATTTAAATCGTGGAAAAATGTTAAGTCCCCTAACACTAAGTAAAGGGGTTGAGCAACCGTTGCTACTCCTAATGCGGTGGAAACAATGCCATCAATTCCGTTTGCCCCTCTGTTCCCCATTACCTTAATACCCTTTTTATTTGCAAAAAAGAACGAATCTAGATCGCGGATTGGCATACTATTCCCGACAAACAAGGTTGCGTTTTCCGGCATGATATCTGCCAATAAATGAAAAAGCTTTCCCTCACTAAGCTCAGGTATATCCCTAATGGATGCTAAATTCATTTTCGTATGCTTATTAATGCTAATCCACTTCTCAAGATAACTTGACTGTTTCTCTCGAGGTTCTATGTATTTACTTACATTTCTACATAAAAAGCTTTCATCACAATAGACCATTTCCGTTGCTGCTGTGAGTGGGTCGCGCCATCCGCTTCCGCCATCAACAACAATTTGTGGAACATCCCGATTTTCCTTCAAAAAAATGGTTAGCGCTTTAGAAACAGGCATTGCCCCGAATCTAATCACTACGCTAGGTTTTAGTGATTCTTTTGAATCTTCGAAGCGAAGAAAAGTATCATATGCATCAATAATTAATTCTTGCTCATGATGGCCACTCCGTAATTGTGATAAAGGATCTGCTAGAATAGGGAACTGAAGTAAATTCGCAAACGCAACGACCGCATCCGTAAACTCTTCATCCTCTATTGGTCCACAAATAATTACACCTTGTTTCTCCGCATTCAACATGGTAGCAAGGTTTTTAGTCGTTTCAGTTGGTAAGGAAAGTTTACCATCATGAATATCGACATATCCATTTGTTCGTTCTGGCAGATCAAACATAGTCTCATGGAGATTAGGAATTAAAGGCTCCCGTAAAGGAAAGTTTAAATGCACTGGTCCCGCAGGATAACGGGTTGCTGTTGCTGCCGCTCTTGCACAAACAGTTCGGGCATAGCGAATCATTTCTTCTTTTCCTTCGGGAGGTGACATTTCTACGAACCACTTTACATTATGTCCATATAAATGTATTTGATCGATTGCCTGAGGAGCACCCACATCCCTTAGTTCATGGGGACGGTCGGCAGTTAACACCATTAGAGGAACCCTCGAGATGGTTGCCTCGATAATTGCTGGATAGTAATTAGCTGCCGCTGTTCCTGACGTACAAAGAATCGCAACTGGTTTTTTCGTTGCTTTGGCAATGCCTAATCCAAAAAAAGCAGCTGAGCGTTCATCCACATGAATATGAAGGTTAAGCTCTGGGTGCTCTGCCATAACTAATGCAATCGGAGTTGACCGAGATCCTGGACTTATGACAATATCTTTTACACCTGCATGGACTAGTTCTGCAACAAATGCTGCAATATAAGCTGTTAATCCTTCCTGATGATTCATTTTTGTTTTCCTCCAAGCGCAGTCAGCATCGGACGGAACTTGATGCTGGTTTCTATATATTCGCTCTCTGCTTCTGAATCAGCCACGACACCACAACCGGCAAAAAGTGAAGCTTCATCTCCTTGGATTAAGGCAGAACGTATGGCCACAGCAAATTCACCATTCTCCCGGGAATCCTGCCAGCCAATAGGTGCTGCATAAAAACCACGATCGAGTTCTTCTACTTCCCTAATCTTTGTAACAGCCAGTTCTTTAGGAACTCCCCCGAGAGCTGGCGTAGGGTGAAGTCTGTTTACGATATCAAGTAACGAGGTCCCTTCACGGCTTTGTCCTATTACAGGTGTATATAAATGTTGAATATATTTTGTTTTCATCAATTGAGGAATTGCAGGAAGTGTCACATCCTCACAGGTTTCTTCCATGGCTTCCTTAATCATATCGACGACATACTGGTGCTCAACTAAATTCTTTTGGTCTTCAAGTAAGGTTTGCCCTAATAATTGATCCTCTTCCAAAGTACTCCCTCTAGCAATTGAACCTGCTAGACATGTTGAAAAGACTCTCGTACCTTCCTTTTTGACCAAACGCTCTGGTGAAGCGCCAATAAAGCAATCGCCATTTACTTCAAAAGCAAAGATAAAACTCTCCTTTTGTTCCTCTATTAAATGTGTTAACACTTTTTCAACCTGAACTGCTCTTTCAAAATGAAGCCTTAACTCTCTAGCTACAACTACCTTTTTCAACTGGCTATCAGAAAACGACTCAACTAATGAAGCAACTGATTTTTTCCATTCCTCAGCTTTTATTTCTTCCGTCTTTACTATAGAAGGGTAAATGAATTCCTGTTTTCCAATAACAGCTCCTAAAAGAGTTTGCCTGTCTTGATATACTTTATCGAACAAATCGCTATCATCATGTTGTGTACAGAAAACATTCGTAGTAAAATAGCATTCACCGTCAATAAAGGAAAGCATATATTTCGGTATATGGAAAAGTGAATCAGAAAACTTTGACCACAAGTCTGTCTTTTTCTTTAACGGGTCAAAGGCAAATCCACCAAAAATCATTGGTCCTGTCCCCGGTATTGTCGTTTCACCACATGTAACTGCATTTCCAACTAGTTGTTTCCATTCAACCTCAATTCTGTCGAAACGTCCCGTTGCTTGATTACTTTGTAGCTGTTTTGCAACTCCAATTCCAACAATAACTTGGTCTCCGCTTGGGTTTTTCCAAAAAAATCTCTCTCCTAAGAAGCGGTTGCGGCCAGCCGCAAAAAAATGTAAAGGATCAATTCCTTCAATTTTTTGGACTTCGCTTACCATGATGGATTGAGATAAATGTTTAGACTTTTCAATCGCAGTTACGATTCCCTGCCTCAATTCTGTATCATGTATGGTAACCAAAATAATCCCCCCAATAACAGCCTCTCATCTGTTATGCCACGTGTTCAAACTTATTTTAAGATACACTTCCTAATTCTCAATGTCAATAAAACCGCCGTGGTTACGCCTAGTTATATCCTTATTATATGATACTCTACTGTTGCTATCTTTAAGCTTTAAGTTAATAGGGAAAAACATCCATTCTATCCTTGAAGTAGCATTTGACAGTCTTCCCGCTCCATCATACACTTTATATTGTAAGGAATAGTTTAGAATGATTTGCTCTCGTTTTTGACAGAATCAAGACTTTTTGATATTATAATAAGGTTTGGTCGATAAATATAAAATAAAGGGAGAGAATTGGTATTATGCAAACACCACTTCAACCTGGTTCTTCTCCAATAGCAAGAGATCATGGCTTTCAAAAATGGTGGCAATTAGCACGCCCTCATACTTTGACAGCTGCATTTGCACCTGTACTTCTTGGTACAGCGCTTGCTATTGAAGTAACTTCTATTGATATTTTCTTATTTTTAGCTACACTACTAGCATGCTTAATCATTCAGGCTGCAACCAATATGTTTAATGAATATTATGACTTTAAGAGAGGCCTCGATACCGAAGAATCAATTGGGATTGGGGGTGCAATCGTACGCAATGGTATTAAACCTGCAACAGTCCTCGGGCTAGCACTTGGACTTTACGGTATCGCTATTTTAATTGGTATTTATATTTGCATGAATACTACTTGGTGGCTTGCTGCGATTGGACTTGTTGGAATGCTAATTGGTTACCTCTACACCGGTGGCCCGCTTCCAATTGCTTACACTCCTTTTGGCGAGATTTTCGCTGGCTTTTTCATGGGACTTCTAATTATCCTAATTTCTTTCTATATTCAAACTGGTTCTGTTACTACGACGAGCATCCTAGTGTCGATTCCAAGTTTTATCCTTGTTGGTGGTATTCTCCTATCAAATAATATCCGTGATTTTGATGGAGACAAAGAATTTGGAAGGAAGACATTAGCCATTCTAGTCGGGAAAAAGAATGCCCTGCGCGTTTTAGCTGGGATGTTTATCGTCTCATATATCTGGATTTTTGCGCTTATTATCACTGGCGTTACAACTCCGTGGTTAGCAGTTGTTGTTTTAAGTATCCCTAAAGCCCTAACAGCGATTAAGGTCTTTAAAGAAGGAAAGAACCCATTAGAAATGATGCCTGCTATGAAAGCAACAGCACAAACAAATACATTCTTTGCCCTGCTATTATCAGTCGGATTGTTTATCAGTTACTTGTAGGTAAGTGAAAAGCGCTTGGAGAAATCCAAGCGCTTTTCCTATGTGCAAAAAGTTGAAATTTAGGGAAGTAACTAGATCCTGACCATACGCCGCTGATTAGGGCGCTATCGCTTTTCTATTGTCTAGCTCCAGTGCTATATTCGTTAATTCAATATATTTTTGCCATAAAAAATTTCATCCATCTCTAGTTTAAGGCTTTCGGTAATTTCTTCTCTTTCTTCAGGAGAAAGCTTCTCTTTGGTATAACCAAATAAGTAGTTATTTAAGTCAAAGTCTTTTAATTTACATTTCGTATGAAAGATGTTTTCCTGATACACATTGACATCAAACATATGGAACATTTCTTTAATGTCATCAGGAATATAATTTTGAATCGAACTGATGTCATGATCGATAAATAACTTATAACCATTTTTATCCCGGGTAAACCCACGTACTCGAAAATCAATCGTCATAATATCTGTATCAAAAGAACGGATTAAATAATTTAGTGCTTTTAATGGAGAAATTTCTCCGCAAGTCGATACATCAATATCAGCTCGGAAGGTACTAATCCCTTCGTCAGGATGATACTCCGGATAGGTATGAACCGTAATATGGCTTTTATCTAACTGTAGCACCACATTGTCAGGTAGAGGCCCTGGTGACTCGGCATAGGTGTCTTTTGGAACCTCCACAACAGGTCCTTCCGATACAAGCACGGTCACACTTGCTCCCTGTGGAACGTAGTCCTGCTTTGCGACGTTTAACACATGGGCACCAATGATATCAGCAACATTTGTCAAGATATTCGTCAAACGGTCGGCATTATATTGTTCATCAATATATTCAATATAAGCTTCCCGCTCTTTTTTCGTTTTGGTATAGCAAATATCATACATATTAAAACTTAAAGACTTTGTTAAGTTATTAAACCCGTGTAATTCCACTCTCTGCTCATGGGTTAATTTCATTTTGGTTCCCCCTTACTTAAGTCCTTTTATGAAAAAGTACTAAAGTCATTCTCTAAATATTGTTATGTTACCCATTAAGGGCATTAAAAAACGGAATTTCAACAAAAAAGAACCGACAGTGCTGTCGGTTCAACGTTTTCATTATTTATTTAATCGGTTGTATCTTCCAAATGTTATTCGCATATTCTTGAATGGTCCGATCACTAGAGAAATATCCAGATTTGGCGATATTCACAAGGCTCTTTTCTAACCACTTGCTTCTATCTCTGTATGCTTCACTTACTTGTTCTTGAATTTGAACATAGGAAGCAAAGTCACGTAAAACAAAATATTGATCATTATGGTTTAATAATGAATCATAAATCGCAGTAAACTCACCTTCTGTATCAGGGAAGAAACCATTTACTAGTTGCTCTGTAACTTCACGAATCCTCGTATCATAATGATAATACTCTCGTGAGTTATAGCCACCATTTTTCTGGAAGTTTAAAACCTCTTGAGCACGAAGACCGAATAGGAAAATATTTTCTTCTCCAACTAATTCCGTAATCTCTACATTTGCTCCATCTAGCGTACCCACAGTCAAAGCACCATTCATCATAAATTTCATATTTCCTGTTCCGGATGCCTCTTTACTAGCAGTTGAAATTTGTTGGCTAACCTCCGCTGCAGGAAAAATATCCTCTGCTAAGGATACACGGTAATTTTCAAGGAAAACCACTTTCAGCCTGTCATTTACATCAGGATCATGGTTCACCTTGTCCGCCACTGTGTTAATTAACTTGATCACTTTTTTCGCAAAGTAGTAACCTGGCGATGCCTTTGCTCCAAAAATGAATGTTCTAGGGTAAAGGGAATACCCTGGATCTGTCTTCAAACGATTATACAAGTACATGATATGTAGCACATTTAATAGCTGACGCTTATAGGCATGCAATCGTTTAACCTGTACATCAAAAATTGAATTTGTATCAATCAATATCCCTGACTTTTCATGAATGATTTTCGCAAGCTTTTCTTTATTTGCCTTTTTTATATCCCCTAGTTCCTTTAAAAAGGCTTGATCCTTCTTGAAAGCTAAAAGGTTTTCTAAGTTCTCAGTATCCTCAATCCATCTTGGACCAATCGACTCGGTAATAAGATTTGATAGTTTTGGATTAGATTTTATTAGCCAGCGACGATGGGTAATTCCATTTGTTTTATTGTTAAATCTTTCGGGAAACACTTGATAATAAGCATTCATTTCCCTCTCTTTTAAAATCTCTGTGTGTAGTCTAGCCACTCCATTGACACTATGACTTCCGACAATCGCAAGAGGAGCCATCCTCACTTCTCCATGAGCCAGGATGGCCATGCTCTCAATATGACCCCAGTCGCCTGGGTATTTTTCCCAAAGTTCTTGACAAAAGCGTTCATTGATTTCTTCTATTATCATATAGATTCTTGGGAGAAGCGGCTGAAAAATTCTCATTGGCCATCTCTCTAGTGCCTCCGATAATGTCGTATGATTCGTATAGGATAGAGTGTTAACAGTGATATACCAAGCCTCATTCCACCCTAAACCCTCTTCATCCATAAGTATCCTCATTAATTCAGGCACAGCTAGGGCTGGGTGAGTATCATTTATATGAATGCCCACAAACTGATGAAATTCTAGGAGACTCCGCTTTTGTTTTTTATAGGAAGAGACAATGGATTGCAAGCTAGCTGCAACCAGTAGGTATTGTTGCTTTAAACGAAGAATTTTTCCTTCATCATGAGTATCGTCTGGGTAGAGCAGTTCAGAAATTGATTCTGTTTCTTTTTTATACCTTAATATATCCGTATTTGCAGTGAATCGCGATGGCTCAGCACTCCAGAGGCGAAGGGTGTTCACCGTCTCAGTCTGATATCCTATCACTGGTAGGTCATAGGGGACGGCTGTTACCGTCTCAGCTTGTAAATGTCGAAACATTAGCTTCCCGTTCTCTTGGTAGCTCTCTACTTTCCCCCAAAACGGGATTTCAATCGAATCATCCGACTTACGCACTTCCCATACATGGCCATGTCTAAGCCATTGCTCGGGAAGTTCAACCTGATATCCGTCTACGATTTTTTGCTCAAATAGTCCGTGTTTATAGCGTATTCCACAGCCATGTCCTGGTAAATTTAATGAAGCTAGTGAATCTAAGAAACACGCTGCTAATCGACCTAGTCCCCCATTACCAAGCCCTGCGTCAGCTTCAATTTCTTCCAACTCCTCTAAGTCGATACCTAGTTCCTGTAACCCTTCCTTAACCACGGTTTCGATTCCAAGGTTCATTAGATTATGACGAAGCAAACGCCCAAGCAAGAACTCGATGGATAAATAATAGACTTGTTTTTTTCCAGTAGACCGGTACTGTTCATTGGTTTGGATCCAATCTGAACTAACATATTCTCGTATCATATTTCCAAGGGTTTGAAACTGTTCGCGCTTCGTACTTTCGCCAAAGCTTGTTCCAAAGGTCATTTCTAGTTTCTGTAAAAATACGGCTTTAAACTCTGCTTTATTTGAAAACAGACTAATCACTCCTTGATTAGGTCAGCATATAATTGCTGGTAAATTTTCGCAGACCGAGCCCAACTAAAGTCCATCTGCATGACACTCTCAACTAACTCGTTCCATGAAGCCGTATCTTTGTAGTAACTTAAGGCTCTATCAATTGTAAAAAGCATGTCATGTGCATTAAAATTTGTAAAAGTAAACCCGTTCCCTTTACCTGCTTCGCCATTGTACGACTTGACCGTATCATTCAATCCACCCGTTTCACGAACAATCGGAATCGAACCATAGCGTAGGGCGATCAGTTGGCTAAGACCACACGGCTCAAATTTTGACGGCATTAAGAATAAATCTGCTCCAGCATACACACGGTGAGCCAAGTCTTCATCAAAACCGATAAACACCTTACATTGATTTGGATATTGAGCAGCCATATGACTGAAGAAATATTCAAATTCTCGATCACCTGTACCAAGCACAATCAATTGAACCCCTGTAGCCATGATTTCATGAAAGACACCACGGACAAGCTCTAACCCTTTTTGTTTAGTTAGTCTTGTTACCATAACCATTAAGGGCGTTTCTTCCTCTTCTGGGAGCTCAAACTGTCTTTGGAGTTGCTTTTTATTTAAGAGACGGGCTTTATGGTCCATCGGCCCGTACGTTTTAATTAGAGCTATATCTGTTTCAGGATTATACAAATCATTATCAATCCCATTTAATATCCCTAGAAGATCCGAGCTGCGATTGCGCAGTACTCCATCCAATCTTTCTCCAAAGTAAGCTGTTTGAATCTCTTCCATATAGGTCGGACTAACTGTAGTGATTTTATCTGCTGAAATAAGTGCTGCTTTCATAAAAGATACATTCCCATGGAACTCCAATAGGTCTGGGTGATAATATCGGTCATCTAAGCCAAACAAGTCACCTAAAATCCCTCTTGGGAAAATTCCTTGGAATTGCAGATTGTGAATGGTAAACACAGTACGTATGGACTCATATCCCTCTATGTCTCGATACTGTTCATTTAGTAAAAAAGGAACCATCCCTGTATGCCAATCATGGCAATGAATGACATCTGGGTAAAAGTCAATTTCTCGTATGCTATCAAGAATCGCACGATTAAAGTAGGCAAACTGCTCCCCTTCATCAAAGTCCCCATACATTTGACTCCGTTTAAAGTAGTATTCATTGTCAATAAAATAATAGGTAACGCCATCAAGCTCGAGTTCTTCAATGCCACAATATTGATTACGCCAGCCAACAGCTACAGAAAATTCCGCTATTTTTTTCATTTGCTTCTTATACTCATCAGGAATTAACTGGTATTTTGGTAAGATGACTCGAACATCAGAACCTATTCCTTGTAACTCTTTAGGAAGTGCCCCAGCTACATCTGCAAGTCCTCCTGATTTAATAAATGGGACACATTCAGCTACTGCAAACAAAACCTTCACGTATTCACACACTCTCCCTTTGCTATTGAACCCTTCTGTAAAATTCTTGGCACCTCTTTTGTTCCTTCAATGGAGACACCAGATTCCACCTTTACATCTTTATCAAGTATTACATGATCTAAAATACAATTTTCCCCAATTTGTGTTTTTTGCATAATGATACTATTTTTTACAACTGCACCTTTTGCAATTTTCACACCTCTGGCGATAATACAATTTTCAACGGTCCCCTCAATTATTGCCCCATTGGCAATCATCGAATTGTGGACCACAGCATTTTTAGAATATTGCGTGGGTGGTTCATCTTTTACCTTTGTTAAAATAGGGCGATCCTTTAAAAATAGTTGCTTCCAAACCATAGGGTTTAATAGCTCCATACTTGCTAAATAATACTGATCTATTGAATCAACGGTAAGGGCATAGCCTTCATAAGGGTAATAACAAAGCCTATAGGGGCTATTAATATCCTTCACAACATCCCTCATATTCAAATAGCCAGTTTCATTTCTTGTATGAATCAATTCAAGGAGAAGGGAGGTTTTCACAAGAAAAATGTTAAGAGATTCGCCCGCATTTCGGACTTCTGTAATGTCACAGCCCTGATCCATATGCCATTCAAGAACAGGATAAAAATCCATATTAAAAATTGTATTCGCACTAGCAATTAAGCAATAATCTTGAGTACTTCTATTTAAGAAATCAATATTGGCCGCAAAATGTTCAAACGAATCAATTCCAAAAACAGGTTTATCAAGTCTTGGTGAAGGGAAAAAGAATAATCCATCCCGCTTACGGTTAAGGTCCCAGTTCTTCCCAGAGCCTAGATGGTCCATCAGAGAACGGTATTCGTATTTTGGAAAGATGGCGACACTCTGTATTCCCGAGTTCACCATATTGGATAAAATAAAGTCGATGAGACGATACCGTCCTCCAAAAGGGATAGCCGCGACAGAGCGGTGTGGCGTTAAATCCTTAAGGTTATCAACATATGTGGTCGCATCTATAACACCTAATAAACGTTTTTTCAACTTTAGATACCTCCTGAACTAATTGGTGACCATTTCTTCTAATGTTTCTTCAGAAACAAGAAGAATTTCACCGTCTATTTTTGGGCGAATTACAGATCCATCTGGAATGTTAATACCCGAAGAAACAATGGCCTTTTCAATAAGGCACCCTTTTCCGATAACCGCGTCCGGCATAATCACGGATTCTTTTACGACTGCATCTGTTTCAATTGTTACCCCTTGGAACACAACCGTTCTAGAAACATCTCCTTTAATTACGCATCCTTCATTGACAAGGGAGTCTGTTAACTTTGCTTCCTGGCTAATGAACTGAGGTGGTTGATTAGGGTTCACTGAATAGATACGCCAATTTTGGTCAAACAGGTTAAGCTCGTTGGTATCTTCTAGTAAATCCATATTTGCCTCCCAAAGACTCTGTACGGTTCCAACATCTTTCCAATAACCTTTAAAGGGATACGCAAAAAGGTTTTTGTTATCCTTTAACATCTGTGGCAAAATATCTTTCCCAAAGTCATGGCTAGAGCTTGAGTTCAAGTTATCTTGTTCCAAATATTCTTCAAGCATCTTCCATTTAAAGATATAAATCCCCATTGAAGCTAGATTACTCTTAGGGTTTTTTGGTTTTTCATCAAACTCTGTTACCCTTAATTCTTCATCTGTATTAAGAATTCCAAAACGGTTCGCTTCTTCCCATGGAACTGGAATGACTGAGATTGTTACATCGGCACCCTTTTTAATATGATGTTCGAGCATCAACTCATAGTTCATTTTGTAAATATGATCTCCTGATAAAATTAAGACATAATCAGGGTTATATTGGTGTAGATAGTTTAAATTCTGGTATATGGCACTTGCTGTACCTGTGTACCACTTCATCTCTGTAGATGCCGTGTATGGAGGAAGGACGGTTACTCCTCCATCTTTCCTATCTAAGTCCCATGCACTTCCAATCCCTATATAGGAGTTTAGGATTAAAGGTTGGTACTGTGTTAACACTCCCACAGTATAAATTCCGGAGTTTGTGCAATTGCTTAAAGGAAAATCTATGATACGATACTTTCCTCCAAATGGGACGGCAGGTTTAGCGAGGTCTTTTGTTAATGAGTTTAGTCGACTCCCCTGTCCGCCTGCTAGGAGCATCGCTACGATTTTTTTCTTTTGCATCAGTTACTTTCCCCTTCCTCTTTTTAACTGGACGAAATATCGAAACCCCATATGGAGGAATACTCACTTCAACAGAAAAAGGCCGTCCATGAAAACCAATTTCCTGAGCTTTGACTGTCTTTTTATTTATTACCCCAGATCCACCAAAAGCGGCATCATCACTATTCAAGATTTCTCGATACGTTCTGAGTTTTGGGACTCCAATTCTATAATTTGAGTATGTTTCGGGGGTGAAATTACAAACAATAACAAGAAAATCCTCTGGATTCTTCCCTTTCCGAATAAACGAAAAAACTGATTGATGGTGATTATTTGCATCAATCCATTCAAAACCTTCATGAGAATGATCTAACTCGTAAAAAGCTTTGTTAAGCTTATATACTTTTAACAATTCTTTAACAAAGAGATTTACTTTCTCATGCAACTCGTATCCGAGTAAATGCCAATCTAGTTGTTCTTCATCTTTCCATTCAGCAAATTGACCAAGCTCTGTCCCCATAAACGTAAGTTTTTTTCCTGGATGAGCAGTCATATACCCCAGTAATAACCTTAACTGTGCAAACTTTTGCCAGTAATCTCCAGGCATCTTATTGAGAAGGGACTTTTTCCCATGAACGACCTCATCATGAGAGAAAGGCAAAATAAATGACTCAGAAAATGCATATAACAATGAGAATGTAACTTTATTATGTTGATGTTTTCTCTGATCTGGATTTGTTTCCATGTAGGTCAACATGTCATTCATCCATCCCATATTCCATTTAAACGTAAATCCTAATCCTCCATCCTCAACTGGCGTGGTTACTTTTGGCCATTCGGTTGAGTCCTCTGCAATCATGGAAGCACTAGGAAAGTGAGAAGCAACAGCAGAATTTAACTTCCTTAAGAATTCAACACCATAAGGATTTACCTCTTGGTTTGAATTTGGCCAGTAAATAATATTCGCTACTGCATCTACACGAAAGCCATCAATATGATATTTTTCTAACCAAAAAAGTGCATTTGAAATAAGAAAACTTTGTACCTCTGTCTTCCCTAAATCAAAATTAGCTGTACCCCAAACCTCGTTCTCACGGTCAAGATAGTTCCGATAATCATATGCATAGCTCCCATCAAAACAATAAAGACCATGCGCATCTTTACAAAAGTGACCTGGGACCCAATCTAAAATGACCCCAATACCATTTTGATGACATTGATCAACAAAGGACATAAACTCATGAGGTGTTCCGAAACGACTTGTTACGGAGTAATAACCAGTTCCCTGGTATCCCCAGGAAATGTCGAGCGGATGCTCAGTTAGAGGCAACAATTCAATATGGGTGTACCCGTGGGATAGGACATACGGAATTAGTTCATTTGCTAATTGGTTGTAGGTAAGCAAGGACCCATCCTCAGCTAACTTCCAGGACCCCAGATGGACCTCATATATTGCCATTGCTTCTGTTCTTATTTGCTTTTTCTCTCTTTTTTTCATCCATTGGCTGTCATTCCATTTATAGCCCGTTAATGGGTAAACAATGGACGCTGTATTGGGTCTTAGCTCAGAATAATATGCATAAGGATCAGCTTTTAGCATTGTAGCGCCAGATGGGCTAGTCAGTTCATATTTATAAATAGCTCCTGTTAAATCGCCATCGAATAGGAAAATCCAAACACCTTCTTCATTCACTTTCTGGAATTCAAAACCATCACCATTCCAATTATTAAAATCCCCAACCACCCTTACACAACGTGCAGCTGGTGCCCAAACACAAAAACGAGTATATTTCTTTGAATCATTATTTATGATATGTGCTCCAAATAATTCATAGCTCTGAAGCAGAGAGCCTTCATGAAATAAATGAAGCTGATAATCCGTTGGATGTGCTAACATCCACACACCTGCCTTTCTACTTTTTCAATACTATTCTAGATTCTTGATAAAATACCTTGCTATCCTTCACTAATTTGTTCGCCTAAATTCGACAATTTTCTTATTATAGCGCTTCCATTGTTTTAGTGTCGGGATTTATAATTGTGACAAAACAAAAAACTTTTTAACAAAAAATAATTTGTAAGGAAATATTCACGAAAATGCGGATTTGAAATGTATAAGTCGGAGATTATTAAACAAGATACGAGACAGAATAATAAAACGAAGAGGATTGAAGATGAACAAAAAAATGCATACAAAAAAGCTGTAGACAAAATGTCTACAGCTTTTTTGTATGACCCCTACGGGATTCGAACCCGTGTTACCGCCGTGAAAGGGCGGTGTCTTAACCGCTTGACCAAGGGGCCTTATGGCGGAGAAGGAGGGATTTGAACCCTCG
>Ga0180215_1000182_pt1 | contig 90233 bp, 79 predicted proteins | sample eDN3rd37CBELigBY_FD_128871 | JGI IMG/M metagenome (GOLD analysis project Ga0180215, IMG submission 128871) | Enriched backyard soil microbial communities from Emeryville, California, USA - eDNA 3rd pass 37_C BE-Lig BY (version 2) (version 2) | ecosystem: Environmental > Terrestrial > Soil >...
CTACTCTTCATTCCATTATCTCTCCTCCAACGAACTGTCTTCGATCCTTGCAATAATCTGACATGCTTTCACTTGGTATTTATAAAGGCCTCGGCTTATTACCGTTAATTAAGTATGGTCATTTATATAATTTATTTGTGCAAAAATATTGATTATCTATTATAATAAAAATATTAAGATTCATCGTAATCAAGAAGTCCATATTTACGATAACTTTCCAACGCTCTCTTTACTTTCAGATTATGAGGCTCCTGGGTTTTTAACACATTTATATCTATAGGTCGGTTTATCCTCTTCATAAAAGGGTTATGATTACATATAGATAGTTGAGAGCGATACACCTGCACCGTGATATGGTATTGATCCATTTTTGCTCCAATGTACGACAACATTCGTTACACCACTTTCGATACGATATGTATCACATTTCATTCTTCTATAATTTATGATACGATTCGTATCTTGTCAAGCACATTTTTTTTAATTTGTCGTATTTTCGGCAACTGGAATGAACTTGCGGCATGGAGGGACCTATGAAAAACTATGGAGAGAGAATATCTCAGCTAAGGGAACAACATCATTTAACTCAAGAGGAATTAGCCAATAAACTTTCAATTTCTCGTGCTTCTTTGTCACACTATGAGAAGAATCGAAGAGTTCCTGATTATGAGGTTCTTGATAGGATTGCTGACATTTTCCAAGTTACGGTTGACTACCTAATAGGCAGGACTGATGACCCTCATCCTACTGTTAATGAACATGTGAAGCAATTTGAAGACAGTTTAGAGCTAGCAGATGAGAAGATCTTAGAGAGATTCTCCCTGCTCGTTGATGGCCGAGAATTAACAGCAGAAGAGGCCAGAAGGTTCATCGCATTCGTCAGAGCAGAACGTTCATTACACTCTTAATACAGAGGAACAGAGAAGCCGCGTGAGCGGCTCTTTTCCGTTTATATCGTGATTCCAGGACGCTAACATCCTCTACGACATATTCGATACAGCGGCCGATTGTTGATTCCACAACTGACTGAATGTTCCCTTAGAATTCTCTGTAAGCTGCTTGAATCCCCCTTGTTCCGACACTCTTCCATCCTCTAACACGATGATCTGATCCGCCATACGAATCGTCGATAGCCGGTGAGCGATGACGATCAGCGTCAGTCTACCTCTCAGATGCTCAACCGCCTGTTGGATCTTATACTCATTCTCCGTATCAAGAGCGCTAGTCGCCTCATCCAAGACTAATATCGTTGGTCTTCGCAATAAAGCGCGCGCTAATACGATTCTCTGGCGCTCTCCCCCTGATAACCGCACACCCCTGTCGCCGATGATCGTATCTAATCCTTGCGGCAGCTGACGTACAAAATCCTCAGATGCCGAGAACCTTAACGCTTCCCATATCTCATCATCAGTAACATCAGGTCGAACGAGCTTTAAGTTATCTTTGATGCTTGTATGAAACAAGAACGGGTCTTGCGACACATAACTGATAGACTCCCTTAATCGGAGTGCACGTTCTTCTGATAGTGGCGCTCCATCGATCAGGATCTCTCCCAGATCAGGTTTTATCAAACCGATGAGTAGGTCGACTAGTGTACTTTTCCCAGCACCTGACTTGCCGACGATAGCCGTCATCTTATTCACCGGTATATGTATCGCGATATCGTGCAATGAATAGGGCATCTGTGCGTTATAACGATAATAGACGCCGCGACATTCTATACCTAGACGCAAAGGTTCCGGTTCGGATCCCGTAGCTACGGTTAGGCTCTTATATTCTCTTGCGCGTCCTGCATCCTCTTGAAGATTCATTAATTGCTCAAAAGCTGGAATCATGGATACGATCTGTTCTACATTCGACTGAAGCGAAGTGAACTTCGGCCATACACGTGTGAAGATGAGCACGATCAGGATGAGTTGTTCCGGTCTGACGTTAAGATATCGGAATGAGACATAGATGAAACCTGCGATTAGGATCGCCGCTGCTGACTTATACAGTAGTTGACTGTTGGATCGAAGCTTGACGAAGTTCACCATATTGCGTTCCATTCGCATGCTCAGTCGCTGGAACCAGTTAATATGCTGCTGTTCGAGCATATTACTCTTGATATCTTTAATACCATTCAGTTGATCATTAATCCCAGCGAAATAATCAAGAGATAGTTGCGTCGTATGGTCCCCTAATTTCTTCGCACGACGGACGAACTTTCGCGAGATGTATGCTGTCAGTATACCGCTAACCAGCACGATGGTCGTAAGAACGGGAGACAAGTATATGAATGCTAGTACGATCTGAATGAGCATAAACATGACCGAGGCAACGAGTTGCAGAAATATCATCGTTCCTTGGCCAACTCTTGCTAGTTCCGATGTTAAGACATGTTGAAAGTCAGATTTCCTGCGGTGGAGGAAAAACTCCCAATTACTTCGTAGGATGGATTCGTAAGTATGATGCCTTAGATGGCGCATGAACCCTTGCTGTATCTTAATGTTCAGTACCGAGATATTTCTCTGAAATAAACTAATGCCGATGATCAATACGATATATGTACAAAGTACAATAGGTAATATCCATGTTTCTGGTAAGTTACGTATAGGTTCAACTATGCTTGCGAACGGCAAAGAGCCTGTTAGAGAGAAATCAATAATCCCGATCGCACCTAACATAGGCAGTAACATAAATATACTAAATCCCTCGAATAGACTAACCATGATCATACCGAGCAGATTGACATATAAATAAATACCTGAGAAACTTCTCAGTTCTCTCAGGAATATGAGCATCGGTCTCATCTTGACACCTTCTTATCATCATTAACGCTTGTATTAACTCAGCTCTCTTACCTTTTTTCCGATATACCTTTCACCTTGTATTTCTTTGCCGAATATCGCAACGACTGTAAAGCGCTTCATCATCTCTGCACCTGTAATAATTCGTGACCCACTTCGTAACCAGGCGTGAGCGATCATCTTGCCGTTGTCATCTTTTCCCGTCCCTAGATAAAGTGTGCTTTCGATCTTCCTCCGCTCGAGCATCTTCATCGCAGCGATCGCCTGAACGAGACATTTGCTCTCCCATAACGTATGCTTGCTCATCCATCGTACGGCTTTCGAGATCTCGATCTGCTGATTGCGATATTGCTGTTCGATAATAGCATCATACGTATGTGGGGTTTCCACCATAGACCTTCCTAATGTTGGAGCTATCTCCATGAAAGGCTTAGCGTTTTTCCATCTCGCCCAAGCTAACATGAGATAAGCTTCGATCAAGAGTATCTTCATCCTAGTCGGTAGCTTTATAAACCGGTATAGTTTCCTGATCAACGCTCTCCGACCTTCTCTTCCACCGTATTCTCTGTAGAGCTATCGGACGAAACGATCTGTACCATCCCTTCTGCCTTCATCTGCTGAAGGAATCGTATCACTTGCTGTTCGCATATTTCGCGATCGACCTCATATTCCTGCAAGAGATGTTCGATGATCTGCCGGATCACGATCGGGGTCTCCATCATATCCCATACACGACCACCGATTCCCCCTAGATTATAATATTTCCCCGACTCGATACTCATCATCACTCTCTCGCCATCCATATCACTAGTGAGATATTGATTTTTCCTCATGATAAGATCTTCTATCCCTATCGTTATTGACACATCGTTCACTCCCTTCATTTATGATCTGTTGAATCCATGATACTAGATGTATCGCAGAAAAAGTGTTCGTTGGTCGACGTATCGAATAGACGAACGAACGGCTAGACACACGTGATGACATCATAAAATGCCACTGTTGTAATTGCATACCCGGTACTAAAAAATTACGATATGTATGTTTCCAGAGTAGCGGTAGTCGATGTAACAGTTGGATCGGCTTGATGTCGATCTCGTCACCGTTACCCCATGTAAGTTCAAAGATACCCGCTAGTGGGTAAGATTCTCTTGTAAATTTTTCTTGTATCTGCACGGCATATTTATCTGCTTCATGGTACAGGGGTCGTACTCCTTCTGTCTGTATACCGATCTGCTCGATGCTTTCTTTCCACAGCTTCTGTTGAGGATATGCCGGCACGACCATCGGTTGACCTGCTGAATCATCCCAATGAATCGCGATGACATCATCTGTGAGTAGCTTGTAGCCCGCTTCCGCGAAGCTTGCTGCGAGTGTAGATTTACCAGCACCAGAATCTCCGATGATGGCATACGCATGACCGTCTATGACGACTGCACTACCATGTAAGGGAAGTACTTTCCTCTGGATTAATAACGCCCCCATGCACGTGCCGAGCAGGAATATCCGAATCTGATCTTCACTGGCATGATCGAGAGGAGCATAAGATATGCTCTTGCCTCTCTCCACTACGTATATTGCAAGATCAGGAACTAAGAAACCGAATCTATCTTTTGACACGTATGTATGACCACGATTTCCTATCGTCGGAACCATCGGCAGCAACTCTTCGTAGGCCATTCTTGTGATACACACATCCGGTTCATCATCTATCATAACGGCAGGCGTTAGTTCAGGCATTAGGATATCACTAGCTATGCGGTAACCGAACGCCTCGTATATGTAATCTGCCACTTACACCTGTCCCTTCCTTCCATTTACTACAAGGATGGTGACCCCTATAAAGCCAGAAGGCTCTATAGGGGCGTCCATGCCCAGTTCATGATGTATGATTGCTCTAGCTGTCATACAAGTCAGCATCCGGGAACCCATCAGTCGTGAAGTAGTCGATCTTCGTCAGGCCGATCCCTGCTGCAGTCTCGCTTACTTCCAGAACTTCAAGTTCCAAAGCTTCCCACTGTTTTTTCATTATCTCTCTCACCTCCTTTACGAAGTATACCGTTTAGTAAGACGCTTTTATTATGTGGAGCCCCCTCTCTATCGGTCTGTCATCTATGTATGAAGTTCGATAAACCGTGATACGATATAACCTCTTACGAGATATCTCATACTTGGATTGAACGCATGCTCTGGATCAGGTTGATCGCCATATTGTGTGAGGATGTTCGTAATCTCCGAAGTATGTACATACCGCTTCACCTGCTCTAGGCTACACATTCGAAGCAATTCCGCCTTGAACTTCGGCCAGTGTGGAAGCATACGGTGCAGCCAGTCGGCACCCTGCGTCCCTCGTATTCTCTGATTAAGACGTATTCGATCAGGTAGATACCCTGCCGTCGCTCTTCGGATCATCGCCCGGTCCATACCATTCTGTACGTATTGATCCATAGGAAGTGATAGACAAAATCGGATGACACGCCAATCGCCAGTCGGATCTCCTTCTCTTATCCCATACTTTAGGGAAAGCTTGGAAGCAGCCGAGCCGTTTTTATTTATAACCGCTAGATTATGTAAGATGTTCATCCTTGCCTCGATCATGTCATGCCCCATCGTTTCATATAGGGATATGCCACGCTCCTCCAAACTCTCGTATACTCGAGATTGGCTTGCGAACTGAGGATCGATGAGCCTCGGCCAATCTTCCTTCATCGCACTGCCGTTCACACCGATCATGTACGGAAACGCTCGTTTGCCGATGACGCGGACGAGATTTGACCTACCCACACCGACCGCCCTGCTATAGCTATGAAGCTCACGCATCAACAACGACCAGCGAAAGGCTCTCATCAATCTCGCGTAGTAGTCGATGGCCGGTCCGAATGATACCGTATAATTCCCTCTACCACCCGTCAGCAACACGCCTACACCATCTTGCTTCGCCTGTTCATATACACCTTTGATCCAGAACGAATTTTCGAAATATTTATAAGGAATCTCCATCGTGTCCAGAAAACCATCTACGATCGATAGAGGACTATATCCAGATAAGCTCAGATAATTCGCATCGATATTGCCTACATGCTTCACTGTCTCACTTATGTATGGTCGTTCATCAGCAGCCGAATGTTTACCTGTATAGTCGATAAAATCATCTGCTGGGACATAGCTATATGAGTGCAGTCTTTTCCCCTGTTCTTGCAGTATAGGGGCTGCGAATCCAGCTACACTCCCCGAATCTAGCCCACCGCTTAACGTAACCCCAACCTGCTTATGAGTACGAAGCTTTGACCTGACCGCTTGCTGGAAGACCGAGCGAAACGCTTCTTCATATTCTTCGTTCGAACGCAGATGCAGGGTCTCCACAGGTTGTTCGCCGTAGCGAGCGATATGAAGCCGGTCATCAGTGATGACGATCGTATGCGCCGGAGGCAGCTGTCGAATATTCTCGTAAGCCGTCATCGAGCTGTCTGAGCATTCATACATCCCGATGATCGCCATGAATTCTGCTAACCACTGCTCGTTAATCTTAGCCTTTATACCAGGTATGGTGAGAAGCGGCTTGATCGCTGAGCTGAACATCCACTTGCCCTTGCGATCTGTATGATAGTATAAGGTGCGATTACCAGATAGATCTCTGGCGCCGAATAATCGATGATTATTCTCATCCCAGATCAGAAATGCATAATCACCGAGAAAATAATCCACACATCGATCTTGCCACTTCGCATACGCGAGTAGGAGTAACTCACCATCCCCGATATGTCTCCGCCGCTCATAGTCCACTTGCAGCAAGTCACATAGCTCAACCCGGTTATCTAAGATCACATCGGCTGTAATCGCAAGTCTAAGCTCAGGATGATAGATGGGCAAGTGTTCATGGACACTCTCAGGGGTGACCCACTGTACTAGACTGCCAAAGTAGACTTGGCCATCCACCCACTCCCTGACATCATCGAAGTTATATTTGCGCTGTAGCTGCTCCATCATGATATGGCCCGATGCAGTATCTACAGGTTGCTCTCCATATTGTATGACTCCCACGATCGCACTCATGCGCTTCACCCACCCTCTCTGGTGAGACTGCTCGCCCATCGGGACAGTCTATTGCCGAACGGGATCTTCGACTTCAAGCGATCGATCTTCTGCTTCAGCTGCGTATACCTTCGCATATATCGGTCCCGCTCCTCATACACATGCTCTAGTCTTTGCTCTGCTGCACGCAGCGTGATCCGCATCTGCATCAGCTCCTGCTCCGAGACCGATGTGGGATGTGTGTCCGCCTGCTCAGACACAGCAACGACTTGATCCACCCACCCCTCCACTTGGTCCTCCTCCGCGATACTCATGCGATAGCCAATCTCCCATCGGTAGCCTGTGAGATCTTGGATCTGCTTCTGCCTCAGGGCTAGCAGCTCCTGATCAGGCCCTGGCTCATACCTAACACCAGTCAGATGTTCGGCACGTGCCAGTTGCTCCGAATACCCAAGTCTATGAAAGATTTCCGCGCCTAAAGCACGGCATAGCAAGTCTACCTCTTGTCTCGATAGCACTTCATGCCAGCTATTAATTGAATCCTGATGCGGTGAGGTATGTTTCGCTAGGAGTGGATCCCCGACTCCCATACTGAAGAAGAGATCACTCTTCGCACTATTCCTATACTGGCCGTAATGCTCCATACCCTCTTCATAGTCGATATGTAGAAACTTAGACAGCTCTATTAGCTCATCACGTGGATTCGATGCTAACTGTTCGTATGATAAGCGATATGTATATGGATTATCTTCCGCGCAATACTCCGCATATCGGAACAATCCGACGGTGAGGTCGGCCATCTTCACATCGAATTCTGCTCCATACAGATGTTCCAGGATATCGAAGCGATCCTTACTGCTCGCATGCACCTTCTTGTAAGAGGATGCGATATCTAACGGATTACGCATAAGCATGATCCGACGACTATGCGGAAACAGCTTGTCGAGAAATTCAAGAATATAATAATAGCGAGGGGATTTATCAATAATGAGAGATCCTCCACTAGTATGTAGTAGATCATGATAGACCTGCATGGAGAATGCTCTGCAAGCACGCTGAAACATCTCATCCGTCAGCATCCCGTTGTAAAACCTGGATAAGATTGCAGAACCGCCGTAAGGGCGATGTTGTTTAACACGAAGATCGTGAAGGCTCATGAGGAACCACATCTCTTGCGTTGCGAAGATTTTGCTATGATTTTGCAGCATCGTGGTCGTCAAGGAGCTTCCACTTCGAGGTAAGCACAGCAAAAACACGATATTGCTACCATTCGTATCTAACAAAGCTGCCATACCCCCTGAATCGTCTACTTATAGATCTTCTTTGATACATATTGTATCAGATATTTGTCGAAATGCAATAGTCTTTTATGAGAATACCTCTATCGAGGCCATTCACTGATAAGCGACCGCGTCAAGCCGAAGGTTTTATCGCCAATAGGAAGTCTCGCCAAAAAGGAAAACGGAGGATTTCTCCTCCGTCCGGAATATCGGCTATTCAGATTATGATTCGATGATGATCGGATTCACTGCCCCTCGTTCACATCCATCGGCTTCGCTGCAGCCGTTACCTGCTTCGCAGGCTCTCCGCCACTTGCGAATCGTTCGAGCATCTTCGTTAGATCGACACCCGTAAGCGATCCAACCGTTTCAGGCAGCTTCGCTAGAATATCGGTCACATAGCCAGTAACCTTGCTTGCACCGCCGTTCGGACCACTGCCACTGTCGATGACGACGATCTTCTCCGTCTTGGATAGCGGCTCCGAGATCGCCCGGGCGATCTCCGGAAACTGATTCACGATCATCTCAGCGATCGCCGCCTCACCATACTTCTTCATCGCTTCTGCGATCTTATCCTTCGCCTCCGCTTCTGCTAGACCCTTCATGCGGATAACATCCGCTTCGGCTGTACCCTCAGCACGTTGCTTATCTGCGTTCGCCTGACCCGAGAGCCGCACTTGCTCCGCTTGTGCTCTCGCCATTGCTTCGATCTTATAGCGCTCCGCTTCCGACTGCTGCTCCACAGCGTACCGCTCAGCATCCGCTTGCTTGCGCACCGTCGCTTCCAGCTCTTTCTCGCGGCGCTCGATCTCCTTCATCTCAAGCTCGATCTGCTTCTCCCGTTCGACGACGGAGATCTGCATCTCTTCTTTCTTGACCTCTTGTAGCGATTTCACTTCCTGCAGCTTGTAAGCCTGATCCGCTTCTGCGCGCCGGATGTCTTGCTCCTTCTTGAAGTCCGACTTGCGAACCTCCATCTCCTTATTCGCTTCCGAGATATTCGTCTCCGCTTTGAACTCCGCTATCTTCCCCGCTTCCAGCGCTTCGGACTTCGCGATCTGCTCATCGCGCAGCGCATTCGCCTTCGCGATCTCCGCATCCCGCTTCACCTGCGCGATACGAGGTTGACCGAGCGCGTCGAGATAACCGTTCTTATCACGTACATCCTTGATCGTGAAGGATACGATCTGCAGCCCCATCTTGTTCAGATCGCTAGCCGCGACCTCCTGTACGCGCTTCGCGAATTCATCCCGATTCTTATATAGATCCTCGACCGTCATCTGGCCGAGTATCGCTCGCAGATGACCTTCCAGCGTCTGGGTCGCGATATCGCGAAGCTCCTCAACCTTCTTACCGAGGAACTGCTCTGCTGCAGTCGCGATCGATTCGATATCACCCTTGATCTTCACTTGTGCCACACCGTCTGCCATGACCGGGACACCTTGTTCCGTATATACTTCCGGGGTCTTGATCTCTAGTGTATGTACCTGCAGAGACAAGATCTCCGAGCTCTGTATGATCGGGAATACGAACGCTCCTCCGGCCTTCACGATCTTCATGCCATTCGTCGTCAGCGCCCCCGTAACGATCATCGCTTCATCTGCCTTCACCGTTTTATAACGCAACGCGAACACGATGATAAGCAATACGAGCACCGACACGATTCCGATAGGTATAAGCATGCCTAGATTATCCATTCTACATATCCCTCCATATCATATTAAACTTCCACCACTCATCAAGCAGCGTTACCATGCAGTATCGCGGTAGATGTTCTTGCTGCCACATGGACGACTCACAGCCCGGCCTACGTGTGCCGTTCACTTACCCGCTTTCTCCACGATGAACGTGCCTCCGATCACATCCATGATCCAGACCGACTCGCCCTGCCCGATTCTCGTATCTTGCAACGTCTTGGCTGGTGCGCTTAATCGAGATCCGCCTTGCTCATAGATGATCTCTCCCTTCATACCCGGTTCGATCGGGGTGATCACTTCTGCTAGTCTACCTACCATATCCTTACTAGAGTAGGCCGCCGACTTCTCAGCTCGATACAACGGAAGGATGACAGCGAATAAGATTAACGAGGTGAGAGCGACCGCCACGACAAGAGATATCACTGCGCGAAGTAATGGAGGTGTGTGACCCGTGATGGACAGGAATGCTCCTGTACCACCGAACACGGTGATGAAAGCTGCGATCGCTGTCGGTGATAGATACGGCGTGCTACCTCCTGCTAGTTCGAACACATCCCCGAACAAGATCGTCAAGACGGCCATGATGACACCAATAGCGAACAATATCCAGTATATAATCTCCATCTGACTCCTCACCTCGATTCGTTTGTCTAACGCTTCCATCTATTGTAACATATTACGTAAGATCAACATGTAAGTTTCATCCGTTTTTCGACGAAGTTCTGTGCATCGACACGTTATACGAATCCGTACAAACTCTTCCCCCTGAGAACTTATGGATACCTCATCACATCATAGAGCAAAGCGAGGAATATTAGATCATGAAGCATATACTAGTCATCTTCACCGGTGGGACGATCGGCAGCCAGACAGCCGGCGCAGCGATCGATGTACATGAGGATATGAGCTTCGAATTATTGCACAGGTATAAGGAGCAATACGGAGATCAAGCGAGCTTCACGACTGACCAACCCTTTACGATCCTAAGTGAGAATATGCTACCTAGCGACTGGGACACGCTGTGCGATACGATCGAGCGACATGGGACGGCAACTTATGACGGGATCATCATCACACATGGCTCGGATACACTCGCATATACAGCAGCGGCCATCAGCTACCGATTCGCGGAAACTTCAATCCCGATCTTACTTACTGCCAGCAACTATCCACTCGATGATCCGCGGACCGAAGGCGTGCGCAACTTTGCAGCATGCGTCTCGATGATCGTGAACGATCCACTTCCCGGCGTCTTCGTCGTCTTCGAGGATGACCAGCGCCATACACTCGTTCACCTCGGGACTCGCATCAGGCAGTCACAGCCGTTCACCGACCAGTTCGAGAGTATCTACGACGAACCGATCGCCGAGATCATCGACGGCAGACTCGTCCTTCGCGACCATCCCGTTAATCCGGACAGCGCACAGCTACGTGCCTACCGATCGCGGATCAACTCCCATATACACAAGTTCCGCTTCACCGGCGATATCCTATATGTGAAGCCTTATCCTGGATTTCGTTACACCTATCTGCAGCGGGGAGACAAGAAACCACAGGCTGTGTTGATCGAGCTCTATCATTCGGGAACGACCGGCCTGCGGTACGCGTCCGAAGAAGATTCTCTTGAGCAATATATCCTTAGATGTAGATCCGAGGGGATCCCTGTCTATATCGCACCGATTAAGGATATCTCAGGCAGTCTCTACGCAACATCTCATGAATTATTCGATTACGGCGCTATTCCCCTCGCGAACATATCTATCGAGGCAGCGCTTGTCAAGCTGATGCTGGCGTACGGGTCGCTAAGAGATCAGCGTGAGATCGATCCGCTACTTGCAAGCAGCCTGTTCTTCGAGATCGTCGAACTAAGATAATCGCTACGGGAAGCTTACTCGGTTAGGTGCGGCTTGAGCATGCCTGTGAGGTTCAGCGTACTCGGTTAGGTGCGGCTTGAGCATGCCTGTGAGGTCCAGCGTACTCGGTTAGGTGCGGCTTGAGCATGCCTGTGAGGTTCAGCGTACTCGGTTAGGTGCGGCTTGAGCATGCCTGTGAGGTTCAGCTTACTCGGTTAGGTGCGGCTTGAGCATGCCTGTGAGGTTCAGCGTACTCAGTTAGGTGCGGCTTGAGCATGCCTGTGAGGTTCAGCGTACTCGGTTAAGCGTGGCAGCTCTTCGTCGATCGTTTGCTGACCATCGTTCCTCTGCCATGCCATCGATCGATCGTTTGCCCATAAGATGACTCTCGGAGCAATCCTAAGATCGATTTCTATGGTCTCAGAGGAAGCTTACGGAACTACGGTTCGTTATTTCACAAAAAACAGCGGTTTTCCAAAGGCTTACGGAACTGGAGTGCGTTATTCGTGCAAAAGTGCCGCTCTAGCAACCCATTTCGATGCAATAGCGGAACCAGGTTCCGTTAGCAACTGAAAAAGGGGCGATTTACGCATAATAAGGTACTGGAGTTCCGTTAGTGCGACGACCTGCTTCACCTTCTTGGGAATATTTCCCACCGGGTTCCGTTAGCAACTGAAAAAGGGGCGATTTACGCATAATAAGGTACTGGAGTTCCGTTAGTGCGACGACCTGCTTCACCTTCCTGGTAATATTTCCCACCGGGTTCCGTTAGCATCTGAAAAAGGGGCGATTTACGCATAATAAGGCACTGGAGTTCCGTTAGTGCGACGACCTGCTTCACCTTCCTGCGAATATTTCCCACTGAGTTCCGTTAGCAACAGAAAAAGGAGCGATTTACGCATAATAAGGTACTGGAGTTCCGTTAGTGCGACGACCTGCTTCACCTTCTTGGGAATATTTCCCACCGAGTTCCGTTAGCAACAGAAAAAGGAGCGATTACGAGCAAATAACGCATCTGTGTTCTGTTTGCACGCCCACACGCAAAAAACGAACCGAGCCCTATACGTCGCTCGGTTCGTCTGTATTCACCATATGATAGGCAGTTAGCTTCAATCGTTCGTAGAAATACTCTCGCAAGTCCCCTTCGAGACCGATCTCATCCATCGCCTGACGCATGCACTCGAGCCACGCTTCGGCACGGATCGGGGTAATCTCGAACGGCATGTGTCTGGCGCGCATCATCGGATGGCCGTATACATCCGAATACAATGTTGGTCCTCCGAGGAATTGCGTCAAGAACATGCGCTGCTTCTCCTTGATGATCTGCATATCACCTTCGAAGAGCGGTGCGAGCCTTGGGTCACTGTATACCTTCGGATAGAAGGCATCGACTAGCTTTTGCAGCGTCTCGTTGCCACCTAGCAGCTCGTATGGAGTCTGTTCCACTGTCATCACGATCCTTTCCCTGAAGAAACGGCAGATTCGTTCGTCGTGTGTGACCTGATCATATCACACCACACTCCATGATATCAAAGCCGTCCCACAGGATTGTGACGCAGATCACATCTCCGCACTCTATTTCGATCATGGTGGCTCGAGACACGATGTGATTGACCACCATCAAGTGACGCCTTACGTTTGTTCATGATCACTTTAATGCCTCGAGGTCACTAACGGTAATTCACGACCCACTACGGCGGCAGTCACGACGGTTGTTCAGTTAACTTCGACAGCTCGCGTTCACTACGGCCACCTGCACCCTCTCGCACAATCCCTGATCACCACTTTCTCGCACTACCTGCTCACTCCACCCGGATCGCCTGCTCCTGCGCGAGCAGACACAGCTCCGCTGCCTTGAATGCATGCTCCTGCGTCATCGCATGCTCCGTCCGCTCTAGACAGTCCAGTATCAGCTGTCCGAAGTATGGGAAGCCGACCGTCCCCTTCGCGTCGATATAGCGCTCTCCCTCTTGATTCACGAGGAAGATATGGTCAGAAGACGTATCCTTGGCCACATCGATATATTTGCGAATCTCGATATATCCGTCTGTGCCCATGATGATCGTCCTGCCATCTCCCCATGTCCGCAGCCCGTTCGGCGTAAACCAGTCGACGCGGAAGTAGTTCGTCGCGCCATTATCCGCGACCAGCGTCGCATCGCCAAAATCCTCAAGCTCCGGATACTCCGGATGATGATAATTGGCGATCTTGCTATGTAGCACCTTCGCGTCTTTCGCCCCGGTAAAATAGAGGAACTGCTCGATCTGATGGCTGCCGATATCACACAGGATGCCGCCGTATCGCTCCTTCTCGAAGAACCACTGCGGACGGCTCCCTGCATTCAGCCGATGCGGTCCGAGACCGAGCACCTGCAGCACACGGCCGATCGCGCCATCTTGAATCAGCATCCCTGCATAGATCGCGCTTTCCACGTGCAGTCGTTCACTATAGTACACCGCATATTTCAGACCGGTCTCAGCTACCTTCCGTCTCGCCGATGCGAGCTGCTCCATCGTCGTGAATGGCGCTTTATCCGTGAAGTAGTCCTTGCCATGCTCCATGACGCGCAGTCCGAGCCCACATCTCTCGGACGTGACCGCAGCGCCTGCGACCAGCTTCACCTCCGGATCCTGCAGCACTTCTTGCTCGCTCCGCGCTGCCTTCGCTTGCGGATATCTTCGCAGGAACGCCTCCACCTTAGCCGGATCCGGATCGTAGACCCATTTCAGCTCAGCACCCGCTTCGACAAGTCCGTTACACATGCCGTATATATGTCCATGGTCCAAGCTGACAGCAGCGATCTTGAATTCGCCAGGCTTGACAACTTGCTTCGCAGCACCTTCCGGTGCATAGTTCATTCCATCCATCTTAGACATCGTGCAGTCACCTCAACCTTCCTTATCCATTCGATCTGCCATGCGATGTAAGTGATCTAAGCTGATCTGCAGCGCATCCAGCGGAGACTGTTGGCAGACGTCCTGTTCGACGGCATACCAGTTCACACCGCTAGCCTCTCCCCAACGTAAGATCGGCAAGAAATCGATCATTCCCGTGCCGATCTCAGCGAACGTCTGCTCTTCATCGTCTGTCATATCCTTCAGATGAATGATCGGCATGCGTCCCGCGTAAGGCTGTATATAGTCGAGTGGATCTCTCCCGGCTTTCCTCACCCAGTACACATCGATCTCCGCCAATATCTCATTCCCGTCTGCAGGGTCCAGCATGAATCGCAAGGCATCTTTCCCTTCCACATCCGTTGCGAATTCGAAGTCATGATTATGATAGCTCAGCGTATAGCCGAGTGGCTTTAGCCTCCGTGCGATGTCGTTCAGATTACTCTTCACGAGCCGATATCCAAGCTCCGTACGCAGAGCATCCTCCAGGTATGGGACGACGAGGTCTTTCGTTCCGAACAGCTCTGCCTGTCTCAGTACTTCCGGCAGCTCGTTGTTGATCATATCGAGTCCGATATGCATACCAGCTGTGCGAAGTCCCGTCTCTCTCAGCACCTGACTAATCTCTTCTGCCGTATACCCACGTAAGCCAGAGATCTGTACGGCTTGCCAGCCCATCCGCTTCAGATCACGCAGCACACCAGGAAAGTCCTTCTCCAGCTCTGCACGCAGGGTAAACAGCTGCGCCGCAAATTTATGCCTCATCTAGAAGCTACCATCGAGATCGACGGTTTTCTCTGTGACGGTCTTCTTCGTCTTCGAGCTGTCGATCCGTTTGTTCAGCTCCGCCAGATACAACTCCTCGTCGATCGGCAGGCTCACCCAGTCATCCGTCCAGCTAGATAGATGCATACCATTCGAGATCATCAGACCGTTGATCCCTTCTTCTCCCGGTGCTAACAGTGGCTCCCCGTGCAGGATGGCATTCACGAAGTTTTGCAGGATGCCCTTATGCTGTGGGCCTCCTCCGCCATATACCGGGATGTCACACTTCCACACTTCCGGCCGGCCGAATACCGATTGATTCGTCTTGTTGAACTCTGACTCCGCTACTGTATTACGCCAGAATGTCATATGGCCATTCTCGATGATGATCTTGCCGCGGTCGCCTGTTACTTCATAGCGATTCGTACCCGGTGCGTCGGCCACGGAAGTAACGAACACGCCTGTCGCCCCATTCGCGAATTCCATGTATGCCGTCACATCGTCCTCGACCTCGATATCACGATGCTTGCCGAAATGACAGAACGCGCGGATTCGTTCCGGCATCATGCCAAGCGTCCATTGGAGCAGGTCGATATTATGTGGACATTGATTGATCAGCACCCCGCCGCCCTCATAAGCCCAGGTCGCACGCCACGAACCCGAGTTGTAATAAGCTTGCGAACGATACCAATCCGTGATGATCCAGTTGAACCGTTTTACTTCCCCAAGCTCACCTGTAGCGATCAGCTCCTTCAGCTTGCGGAACATCGGATTCGTCCGTTGATTGTACATGATACTGAATACCTTGTCGCTTCCGACAGCCGCCTCATTCATCTCGCGAACCTGCTTCGTATATACACCCGCCGGCTTCTCGACCAACACATGCAACCCTAGCTCCAACGCACGGATCGCGATGCGAGGGTGGTCATAGTGCGGAGTCGCGATCAAGACCGCATCGATCTCACCTGATGTGAACATCGCGTCCATATCTTCGTATGCCGAAACCCCACCGCCTAACTGCTTCACAGCACGTGCTAGATGATCTGCTGAGACATCGCTGATCGCCTTCAGCTCGACACCCTTGATCTCACCCTTTACGAGATCTCTCGCATGTCCCATACCCATATTCCCTACGCCAACGATACCTAATCTTACTTTCTCCATGATCTGATCCTCCTTCTATTACGCTAGCTCTCATTATATCATTCGCTTATAGAGAGCGCTTCCATCAGGATGTGATATTATCCACGTTCATTTAACTCTCGTTGGTGTCCGCTTGTGCCTGTTTGCGATATTGCTCCGCTGTCACTCCGACGGTTTTTTTGAATATACGGCTAAAATGAGAGAGATGCTTAAACCCAGCGCGGTACGAAACTTCCGTGATCGATAGCTCAGGTTGGAGTAAGATCAACATCTTCGCTTCGTTAATCCTGCGCTCGGATAGATATTGGAAGATCGTCGTACCGGTGACCTCTTTGAACGTCTTCGCTAGATAATACCGATTCAGGTGTAGCTCCTCCTCAAGATGATGCAAATGGATCTCGTCTAGCAGATGCTCCTCGATATATTGGATGATGCGCTGCGTGTGCTCTTCTTTGAGGGAATGGAACACCGTTCGCTGCCGCATCTCTTGCTCGAACAGCCGATACGTCTGAAAGATCAGCTCCATGAAAGAAAGCTGGTACTGAACCGTATCGCTCGCCTCGTCGCCCCGCCCGCTGTGATACATCTTCTCTAGCGTTGCTTCGAACGCTGCCCGTTGCTCTTCCGTTAGATGAACCCGATGATTGCGCAGATCGTGAAAGGGCTGCAGCATATTCAGTTTATGAGAGGAGAATTGGAACAGCTTCTGTGCAAACCCTGGTTGGAAGTGGACGACCGAGCGAATATAAGGATCCACAGTCACAAAAGGCCGATGCAAGGTCATGCCATTCATGATGATCAGATCGCCCGGTTGCAGCACATAGATCTTATCACCGATCAGATAGTTGCACTTTCCTTCATGAAAGTAAAAGATCTCATAATGGGTGTGCGAGTGGAAGCCAAATGCGACCTTATTCTCCTGGCGGTATGACATCCAAACATGCTGTTTCATACGGGAACGACGATCCTTTCTAGCAAACTCTCTTATCATCATACAAGAACATCCGAGCAGAAGGTATTGGCAGATCGAGTGATCAGCGCTATATTGGATGAAGAATCCGATACCTTAAGGGAGTGACATCATGGAACTTACAGCCGTACAGATCGGAGCCCTGGTCGCAGCCGCACTCATCGCGGGATTCTCCAAGACAGGCATCCCTACGACCGGGATACTCGGGGTGACGATCATGGCGTCGTTCTTCGCCGCCAAGCAGTCCGTCGGCATCCTGCTACCGATGCTGATCACCGCCGACCTGATCGCTGTCTATCATTATCGTAAGCAAGTCGTATGGAAGCATCTGATCGCCCTGATCCCTTGGGTACTGATCGGCATCCTGTCTGGTTACGGACTGATGCGCGTCATCGCAGATGCGGAGCTGAAGCTGATGATCGGCCTGCTCGTGCTCGCATTAGTACTCGTTCATCTATATCGGGAGCGCCGCGCGAAGCAGCTTCAGACGCCCACCGGCCTATGGTTCAGCGCCATCATGGGTATCCTCGCTGGCTTCGCGACGATGGTCGGCAACGCTGCAGGCGGCGTCATGGCCATCTATCTGCTGTCGAGACAGCTACCGAAGGAGCAGTTTATCGGTACTGGTGCTTGGTTCTTCCTGACAGTGAATGTGATCAAGGTCCCGTTCAACGTCACCCTCGGTACGATCACTTGGGACACCCTACTAGTGAACGCGATGGTCATCCCCATCATCCTGATCGGCACGTGGATCGGCATCCGCATCCTGCCGAGGCTCAGCCAGGCCCAGTTCCAGACGATCGTCTTAGGCCTGTCCGCCCTCGGCGCTATGCAGCTGATCGTAAGCTCGCTGTTAGGATGGTGACGATCGACGCCGCACTTTACCTACGAACGCAGTCGCTTGCTGGCGGATCGCCTCGTAATCCCCGGCCGCGATATGCTGCTTATCCGCTATCTGACTGCCGATCCCGACGGCGACGGCACCCGCAGTGAAGTATCGATCGATATTATCTAGCGTGACGCCACCTGTCGGGATCATCGGGATATGACTTAGTGGGCCCTGTAGCTCCTGTATGTATGTTAATCCTAACGAAGCGGCCGGGAAGATCTTCACGGCTGTCGCTCCACAAGCATACGCCCGAACGATCTCCGTCGGTGTCATCGCCCCGGGAAATACCCCAAGTCCACTCGATAAGGCATACTCGATGATCCGCTCATCCAGATGTGGACAGACGAAGTACTCCGCTCCAGCATCCGCCGCCTTCCTCGCAGCTTCATCGCTCAGTACGGTTCCGGCACCGATCTGTAGCTTACCATCGTATGCTTGCCGCCATCTCCGAATCATATCAAGCGCGCCACTCGTATTCATCGTCACTTCGACGAACCGTACTCCACCTCGATATAAGGCCTCAACCGTTCGATCGTCGGACTCGCCCGTGATCCCTCGCAGGATGGCGATCAGCGGCACCTCGCGTAATGATCGTAAGATCGTCACTCTGATCCCCTACCTCTCCATACCAATAATCGATAACTTGTCACAAATGAATCCATTACCCTGCCACTTAGGCTTATACGTTCAACAAGGGCCCCAACAGTCCCGGCTCCCCGCGATGATATACGACGGCCAGATCATGCATCGCCCGCGTGAAGGCTGTGTACAGCAGCTTACGGTCCGATTCCCCATAGCAGGAGGCATTCCAGATCAGCACCGCGTCGAATTCGATCCCCTTCGCAAGATAGGATGGAATGATCGAGATACCGGATTCGAGGTTCATCGTCTCTGTCGTGATCAGATGTGTCTCCAGTCTGCTACCTACCAGCTCCTGAACCTCAGACGCCTCCTTCGCGGTATAGGTTAAGATCCCGATATTGCCACGCCCATCCTGCAACCGACCGACGATCCACTTCTCCGCAAGCTCGGCCATATGCGTAGCATCGCTCGCCGCGATGAACAACGGCTCAGCACCATCCCGGTTGAACGGTTCGACCTCGGACGCCGTCTCTAGCAGCCGCTTCGACAGCTCGATGATCTGCTTCGTGGAACGGTAGCTACGCAGCAGTCGCACCGTCGCGACTGATTCCTGCTCGCGTACGCCGAACAACTCCGTCAGCTCAGCGAAGCCGTTCAACTCTGCCGTCTGCATATAGATCGCCTGATTCAGATCTCCGAGCACCGTGAGGCGGGCTCTCGGGAATAGTCTGCGTAACACGGCGAATTGCAGTGGCGAGTAGTCCTGTGCCTCATCGACCAGTACATGCCGAACACTATTATCATGCTCTGTGAAGCCATCGATCGACTCCTTCAGATAGAGAAGAGGTGTCGCATCCTCATACCAGATCTTCTTCATGTCTAACGCGCTCTGCATCAGCTCGTCGTATCGTTCCCAGCCTTTCGGTAGTGTTCCATCCTCACTTAGCTGACGGACAAGTGATTCCTCACGAAACAGCTCGCGATAGATGCCCATGTAGTCGATATACCGTCCCTGCTTCAGCCGTTTCATGATCGGTGCGAATGCTTCCTGCACGACCATCTTGCGTAGCATCGCTCGCTCTTTACGCTCATCGTCGAACGTTTCGCCTCTATATTGGCCTGATTCACGTAGCTTCTCATAAGCTGTTCGATACGCATCATCGTCGAGCAGATCGATCGCTTCCGTGACCCATCGCTTCTTACGCTCATCTCGCTCGAGCTCGCGCAGCATGCTTGCGACGTGCTTCGACCAGACCTCCATGCGCTCGCTAAGCTTATATCGCTGCCAGTCCTCCCGATAGAACAACGCTGTCAGCTCATCCCCCGACAACAGTACTCGCCCGCGCAGCCGGATATCCTTGAACTTCAATCCCGTCTGATCGAGATGACGCACATACTGATTAAGCACAGCAAAAAATGCCGGTGACGATTTATACTGAATCGCCTTCAGCCGCACCTCATGTAACTGCGAATCGTGTGCGGCGAGCACATACTCGGTCTGTTCATACAGATCCTCGATGTCCAGCCGGAACCCACGAAGTCGGCGTTGCAGATATTCCTGGAACGTCGACTGCCGCATATTCGCCTCACCTAATTCCGGCAATACATGGCTAATATAACTGTTGAACAACGGATTCGGCGAGAATAGCACGATCTGATCGGCCGTTAAGGAGCCCCGATACCGATATAGCAGATAAGCGACGCGCTGTAAGGCAGCCGATGTTTTGCCGCTTCCCGCAGCCCCTTGGACGATCAGCAGTCGATGCTTCTCATCTCGGATGATCTGGTTCTGCTCTCGCTGGATCGTCGCCACGATCGATTTCATCTGTGCGTTCGCACTTTGGGATAATGCCTGCTGCAAGAGCGCATCCCCGATCGTCACATCCGTGTCGAACATGTGCTCTAGCTTACCTTGCTTGATCGTATATTGGCGTTTCAATGTCATTTCCCCGGAAATACTGCCATTCGGTGTCTCGTACCCAGCCCTACCAGGCGAATGATCATAGAACAAGCTAGAGATCGGCGCACGCCAGTCATAGACTAAGAATGTTTCCCCATCTTGCTCAACGAGAGAGGCTAGCCCTATATATAGAGCGAGTGCCTCTGCCTCCCCCTCCTCACGAAAATCCACCCTGCCAAAATAAGGCGAATCGGCCAACCGCTTCAATGTCGCTAGTTGCCGTTCCGCCTCCTGTTGATTCCGTTCTTGCTCGGCCAGCACGCGAGCTTCCTGCTGGATGCTCGTGAAGGTCTCGATCCGTTCGGTGTCATTCGTTAAATTCACGGTTACATTATCCCAGAAGTTACGCTTGATCTCTTCCGTATCGGACCGTTTCTCGCCGACCAGTTGTTCAACCTTCTCTAACTGTTCGTGTATCCGGCTTTCTACATATCGCAAGCGGTCTTTCTCATGATTCAGCTCCCGCTCCAACTCAGAACTGCTCACCACAGACCACACTCCTAACTTATCTTCTAGTCATCACAATGTTATAATCCTACTCATGGATAGATAACCCGTACCCCATCGCCCTGTCTTGCTTACGTTCGCACTCTACCTGAATACCGCACCACGCGAAACTCTCAGCTGTGGTCGGCGTCACATGACGGTCGTCAACCACCATTAGGCGTTATCTCGGTGTGCTACTCACAGTGTCCGCAAGATCTCGACCACGTCTCGCATGCTCTTGACGGTCACATCCGAACTATCCTCTGCTGCGACACCGAATGCATCGATGAAGATGGTCTGACAGCCCAGCTGGCGTGGCGGATGGATATCGTTCACCCAGTTATCCCCGACGCTGAGCATCTCTGCGAAAGAGCAGTCATATAACTGCGCCAAGCGCTTGAAATGGTCTTGAGAGCGCATCGGCTTCATGCCCATGAAGATCCTCTGATCGAATACATCCGATAACCCAAGCTTATCGATGATCGCTTCACTATCTGGCTGGGGACTGTTCGTCAAGACGGCCAGCTTCTTCGTCTGTGATAGCCGGGTCAGCTCTTCTACGAGCCCAGGGATGCGCTCCATCACAAACTCTGGACCCATCATCCAGCGTCTCGTCTCCTCGAACATCTCGTACGTTCTCTCAGGGGGAATCCCCATATGCCTTGCGATAACCGGCGGGATCCACCACTGATCTCCGATACTAGCCATATCGGTTAGGTCGAGGACGATCGGCTCCGGATATAGCTCAGATAAGGCGTCATCAGGCAGTCTCGTGCCATCCCACCGGTATGCCTCGATCACTTCTCCATCGACTTGTACGAGGAGAAGATCCCGCTTCGCATCATACACCCTACCGACCTTCACGGCATGCCGGCCAGCTAGCGCATCCTCGTATTCGGCAGCGAACTGCGCCTGCTTCTCAGGAGGCAACGATCGTTCAACCAACTTAGCATAATAGTCAAAATGATGCGTATCTTCATACAGCGTTCCATCCAGATCGAACACGATCACCTTCGTAGACTGCGCAATCAAGATATGGTTACTCCTCTCATCTGATTCTGTATGTACCTAGCTCCTACCACACATGCTCTAGCCTCACCTATTCATATCCACAGATTATACCTTGTTAGGCCATCCCGTGCAATGAATGGCGACCGTCATAACAGCGACAGCCCTTCACCATAAAGAGTGAGTCATCGATACCGTTCACCCGCTCACTTCCCTCTCGGCACGACGCTGCTCATAGACCTCTCTCACGATGTCCGCGAGCTCGGCGAATAGCTGTTGCGCCATGTGCTTCCCATGATTCTCGACATCATAGACGACGATAGCGGCTGCGAACTGCGGCCGATCCGTCGGACCATATCCGACGAACCATTGATTCACCCGATGACCTGTCTGACCAAGCTCAGCCGTTCCTGTCTTGCCAGCTAGCTTCCAGGGATGATCCTGGAGTGATGATGCTGTTCCCGAGCGTACCGTCTCACGCATCATCGCGAGCAGCTGAGAAGCGGTCGTCTGAGAGATACGGCTTCCATGCCTCCGCACATCATAGCTTCTCTTGATCCCGCCGTCGCGGAATCTCACCTCACTGACGACTCGTGGTGCCGTCAGGCGGCCTCCGTTCAACAGGCTGACGACCATATTCGCAGCCTGCAGCGGTGTCATGCGAACATCACGTTGTCCGATCGCCGACTGGATCATCACGCCTTCATCCTTACCATCTGCTGTGAAGACCCGTCCGCTCTCCTCATGATCGAGCTGTCGGAACGTAGCGCCTCCCCGCGTGCCTTCCGCCCAGCCGATCTTACGCCCTACACCGAGTGCAAGGGCGGTTCGCTCGATCTGCTCAGGGGTTAGTCGCTGCGCGACTTGTGCGAACGTTATATTACACGACTGCGCGAACGCTTCCTGTAAGTTAAGCTGACCGTGACCATCACGCTTCCAACAGGAGAACCCGTACTTGCCATACTCCCCCTCACAGGTGAAGGACTCATGTGGCCGAACAACCCCATACTCCAGTGCTGCCGCCGCGATCACGAGCTTGAAGATCGATCCCGGCACCTGCTCCTTGATCGCAGCGTTCACCCACGCCCGCTCTGATGGCACGGGACGCTGCGGATCATAATTCGGTTGATTCGCCATGACGAGGACATCAGCGGTATGCGGATCTAGCAGTACGACGGATGCTTCCTGTATGCTGGTACGCTCGAGCAGCTGCTCGACTCGAGCCTGTAGCTCAAGGTCGATCGTCGTGACAGCATGCACGGGATATAATCGCTGATTCGTATTCAACATCCGACTGCTTGCTGGTCTCAGCGGACGGCCGAGCGCATCAGTGAGCAGGCTGAGCGACACGACTCCCCTGCTCCGCAGCTCGCGCTCATAGGTCAGCTCCAGACCGCTCGCACCGAGCTGGCGGTCGAGACGCATCTCACCACGCAAGATCTCCTGTTCATATAACTGCTGCAACCGCTCCGGATGCTGAGAGAGGTATCCCAGCAGATGCGCAGCATAGTACGGAGCTCGGTATCGCAGTCGGTAAGGAACCACCTTGATGCCATGACGTGCGTATGCAGACACTGCCCTCGCCTGACTCGCTGTTAGTGCCACAGGACGACCACCCCGCTCCCATAGGACGATCGCGTCTGACCGATCGAGGAGGGACATCCATTCCTCTGTCGTCATCCCTATCATAGGTAGCAAGCCCTGTACGTCCTGCTCATGCTCTGCCGCCCATGCTCTGCTGGCGATCGGCTCGATCGCTAGTGCCTGGATCGTATATCCGGTGAGCGGCTTGCCATATCGATCGAGGAAGTGACCTCTCCCATCATCGAGCACGACCCCATGCTCCCGTTGATACACGGCTGCCGCCGTTAGATCGACGCTCCGCGGCGAGTATCTACTCGTGCGGAAGAGCTGGATGACCATCAGCTGGACGATGATGTAGACGAAACAGCTCGTCAGCACGATCAGCAGGATGAATGTTCTACGTAAGTTCATAGATATGACAAACTCCCCATCTTTCATTCATACTTGTAGTATGAACCAGCGGGGAGCGTTCTAGTTATAGATGTCCACTTATAACCGTCCGAGTCTTCGTTACGACATTCTCTTACGCATACGCATCATATCGAATCTCTTCACCGGCTGGTCGACATGCATGCGGATACGCTGTAATGGATGGCGAGCTGCGTCCAGAGGCTGATCTTCCTCATCGGTGATCGGTCCAACGACCTGCTTGAAGTGCGTCCCTTCCGGACCGAAGAACTCGACCTCTTGACCTGGTCTGAAGTGGTTGCGCTGCTCGATGACTGCGATCCCAGTCGTCTCATCGAATTCCATCACCAAGCCAGCAAAATCATAGTCCTGTGGCTTCTCTTCCGGTATATAGATATGGTCTTCATGATCCGGCTCTTCGAAGAAGAATCCTGTGTTTAACGGCCGATTCGCTGCTTTACCGATCTCCTCTAGCCACTGTTGCTTCAGTACATAGCTGAACGGATCTTTCATATACGAGTCGATCGCCTGGCGATAGGCATTGACGACTGTCGCCACATAGTGGATGCTCTTCATCCGACCCTCGATCTTGAAGCTGTCTACACCCGAGCGGATCATCGCTGGGACATGCTCGATCATGCATAGGTCCTTCGAGCCCATCGTGAATGAGTTATCTTGCTCGGTGAATAGTTGTGCCGAGTGCGACTCGGTCATCGCTTCTTCCTCCGAGACGAACAGATCGTACTTCCAGCGACAAGACTGACAGCATCCGCCGCGGTTCGAGTCACGGTCTGTGAAGTGATTCGATAATACACATCTTCCGGAGTACGATGAGCACATCGCCCCATGGATGAACACCTCGATCTCGATGTCGACATGCTCCTTGATCTCATGAATCTCCTGCATGCTCACTTCACGTGCGAGCACGACGCGTGAGACGCCTTCTTCCTTCCAGAACCTGACCGCTTGCCAGTTGAGCGTCGACTGCTGTGTGCTCAGGTGCAGCTCTACATTCGGTGCCGCGAGCTTGGCCGTCTCGATGATCGCAGGGTCAGCGACGATGATCGCATCGATGCCGACTCGATCTAGCTCGGACAGATAATCGCGTAGACCGGGAAGATCTTCATGATGAGCGTATATATTCGTCGCGACGAACACCTTAGCCCCATGCTGTCTCGCATACGCGACACCTTCTCTCATCTGATCGAAGGAGAAGTTATCTGCATTCGAGCGGAGACCGTACTGCTGCCCGCCGATATAGACTGCGTCAGCACCGTAGCGGATCGCGAACTTCAGCTTCTCCAGATTGCCGGCAGGTGCAAGCAGCTCTGGTGTAGCCAGCTTGCGGCGCAAGCCGAGCATCTCTTCTCGAGACATGGTTATCGTCATCTGATTCACCTCTCTAGTTCGATTAGTAGACTTGTTCTTTGAATAAGAATCCGAACGTCAGCTCGCGCCCTGGATCTTGCAGCTCGTGGATCGCATCAAGCCATTCGTCCTGACATTCGTAGCTTGCTGGATCTGATACGTATGCGTCGATCGCTTGGCGGTAGGAACGGATGACCGTTTCATTATATTCAACTGATTTGAGCAGCCCCTCGATATAGAACGAATCGATCGCGTGCTCCATCAGCTCATCTAGACATTCTAGGTAACAATAATCCTCCGAGCTCATGATATGCGTGCCATTCTCGTTCTCGATGATCGGATATCGTTCTTCAGGACGTTCTACCTCGATGAGATATAAGATCTTCCCGTCTTCCTGATGGATCGGTTCGAGTTCTCGTCCCTGGTGGTTCAAGTAATGCTTCACGAGCTTGCGCTTCGAATGATAGATATTCGTGATCCCGTGCACTTGCACCTGTACTTCGTGATCCGCATGACGCTTGAATGCGGCGATCTCTTCCAGATTCAGCTCACGGGCTAGTAGCGTCCTAGATGCTCCCTTGGATGCCCAGTAGTTCGCCGTCATGTAGTTCGTCGTCGTCATCTCTGCCGACCAGTGCAGCTTCAGATCGATCTGATGATCCTTCACCGCCATCAGTACGGATGGATCGCCGAAGATAACCGCATCGACACCTGCTTGCTCGAGCGATCTTAGATATCCGGGCAGTCCATCGAGCAAGCGGTTATCGATGATCTTATTCACGACGACGTATACGCTACGGCCGTCCGCATGTGCGATCTGCACCGCCTGTGCGATATCCGAAGCGGACATCGAGCCCGGCAGTCGCTCCGCATAGGTCAAGTCGCCTACCGTAACTGCGTCGACACCTGCCGCTAGATAGCGTCTCACCTCGTCGATCGATCCCGCGTTTATGATGAGCTCAGGCTTATGTGATTCGCTTGATCTATTATGCAACTGAGACACCTGTGATCGTCACCTCTTTATACTTACTGCCATCCCATCGCCTACGGATAGGTATGCCGTCGCGAGTCCCGGGTGACCCGCCAACCACTCATTATACTCCCGGATTCTACGCACGGTACTACGGTTGCGCCTGTCGACCTGCTCGGGGAGCAGCGCGACCAATCCGCGATACAGCACGTTGTCGGATACTATTATACCTCCAGGTCTACATAACCTGAAAGCCTCTTCCATAAATTGCGAGTACTTCCCCTTCGCAGCATCGATGAAGATCATATCGAACGACTCTGTCAGAGCAGGTAATAGCTCCAAGGCGTCCCCTTCGATCAGCTCGATCCGGTCAGCGAGGCCAGCCTCGCGTATGTTCGCCGCAGCCCGTACAGCACGCGAAGGATCAATCTCCATCGTTACGATCGTTGCCTGCATAGCAGCCTCAGCCATATGAATGGCAGAATAACCGATCGCCGCTCCGATCTCCAAGACTCTTCGTGGAGCGTGGAGTATGCATAGCATGCGAAGCACACCAGCACCCGCCGGCTGGATGATCGGGATCCCCTCAGCTTGCGCCTCCACCTCGAGTCGACGCAGCACCGGGCTGCGGGCTGGCATGAGTGTCTCCACATACGCAGTGACCCGTTCATCCGTTATGCCTACATAGGAGCTACGTTCGTCGCTCATGCGTCCGACCCGCATATCCTTCTCGGGCATACGATCGTCATTCCTGATTTCGTTGTGTGTGCGCTCACCGAAGTGCTCCTCGTGTATGTGTCTGTCCAACCTTCGCTCATCGGACTTGAATTCTTCCGTCGTCATATATCATCCATCCATCGTCACTCATCAAAAGTATTCAACTATCGTCAATCGTCGTTATCGCTATCCATCATCGAATCTTCGATTCATCCATCATCCATCCATCGTCATCCATCATCGTATCTTCGATTGTCATTCATCATCATCCATCGTCATCGATCATCGAGTCTTCGATAGTCATCCATCATCATCCATGCATCGTATGCGTGATTACCATCCTTAGATTACCATTCGTCGATCGTTATTTCACTGTCGCAGTTTACCCTCTCGCACCATTCACATCTATCGCATCGACTACTGTCTTTCGCTCGCCGCTTTGTTTCGCAAATGCTCATTATACGTCTCCGCGAACAGGTGCTCCTGCGATCCATCCTTCTTCGTTACGTAGAACAGATAGCTCGTATCATCAGGATATAGAGCCGCTCGGATCGATTCGATACCTGGACTAGCGATAGGTCCTGGCGGCAATCCCGTCACTTGATACGTATTATAAGGGGAGTCCACTTCTGTATCGACGATCAACACGACTTCCTTATGCTCTTGTAATGCATATTGCACGGTTGCATCGATCTGCAGCATCATCCCTTGCTCCAGCCGATTATAGATAACACTTGCTACGATCGGTCGTTCAGCATCTACAGCGACCTCACGTTCGATCATGGAGGCGATCGTCATAATCTCGTGGAACGTTAGATTTGTCTCCTCTAACCGTGACTGCCAATCTTCTGGCAGCTGTGCCAGTTTACGTTCCAACTCACTAATCATACGCGCGATGATCTCCTGCTCTGTGCTGCCTTCCTTCATCTCATAGGTCTCCGGGAATAGATATCCTTCGAGCCGATGTGAGATATCTGGATTATCCGGAATTAGCGAGATATATTCAGATTCGTATGAGTCCAGTTGGGCCGTCTGCTCCATGAATTCTGCTCGATCGACGATTCCTTCCTCCGCCAGCTTGTCCGCGATCCGCTCGATCGTGTATCCTTCCGGTATCGTGAATCGGAATGTCGGCGTCTTCACTGTGTCGCCACTGTTCAGCATCGCGACCATCTCATCTAACGCCATGCCTGGCTTCATCATATACTCACCAGCTTGAAATCGCGAGCCTTCACCGTTCATACGCAAGTAATAGCGGAATACGAATTCACTGCGGATCAATCCATGTCCCTCAAGTGTCTTGGCGATCTGAGCAGAATTCATCCCCGGCTCGATCGTGATCTTCACTTCTTGCTCCTTCGCTTCCACAGGCTGCAATCCGTTCGCGAAGAACATCCCTGCCCCCAGCGCCGTACCGACTAGAAGCAATAAGATACAGAAAGCAACGATGAACCCGACTCGTCGACCGACGCGGCTTGGAGGTCGATCATCATCTTCATCTTCTTCATCTTCCTCGTCATCAGCATCATCAACCCAGTCGTTTGCTGGTTCATTGCGCACATTGACGAGATGGGGCTCGTCCGAGCTCTCGATCTGTGCTGTCCGCCCCTCGTCTGAGCTCACTTGCTGTGCTTCCTGCGTCTCGTCCGAGCTCTCGATCTGTGCTGACCGCTCCTCGTCCGAGCTTACTTGCTGTGCTTCCTGCGTCTCGTCCAAGCTCTCGATCTGTGCTGACCGCCCCTCGTCTGAGCTTACTTGCTGTGCTTCCTGCGTCTCGTCCAAGCTCTCGATGTGTGCTGACCGCTCCTCATCCGAGCTTACTTGCTGCGCTTCCTGCGTCTCGTCCGAGTGCAACTTCTGGTCCACTCCAGAATCTTGCTCCTTACGCTTCGAATCCACCTTCATTCCTCCTTCGATCGCCTCAAACACCCAGCACACCTATACAATTGCAATAAAGGTATAGATGCTTCAAACTATCGTCACTTTCCCATCATCCGGGGCAAATGTATTGCATACATGCAGTACATCCAGCCTAGCGCCTCCTCAAAACAATAGAGCGGACACGAGGTCCGCTCTATTATACACGAATGATCCGTCCTCTGGACAGCATGGCCTCACTGCTGATTCGACGTCACACGAACGACACGGCTTGTGGCTCACTACTCACAACCAAGCTTATTCCTCGCCATCGAACTCAGCAAGTAATGTGTTGAACGTCTCCTCGACCATGTCCCATTCTTCATCGTCTTCGATCGAATGCAAGGTTAGATCGTCACCATCTTCTTCGTAACGAAACGCATACACTTCATCCGTATCCTCATCCGCATCATCGTCGGCATCGAGCGGAACGACCATCATATATTGATTCGTGGCATATTTCGAATCCGCGTCATCCACCTCGAACTTCATGATGACCTCGAACTCCGCATCTTCTCCGTTCTCATCGGTTATGCTGATAATCTCGGCTTCATCATGCTCCGCTTCGTTTCCTTGAACCTCTTGATTCACCACTACACTCACCTCGATCGTATATAGTCCAGATATCCTTGCAGGATGAAGCTTGCCGCGATCTTATCCACGACGTTCTTACGCTTCTTGCGGCTCGTATCTGCTTCCAGCAACGTGCGCTGCGCAGCAACGGTCGTCAAGCGTTCATCCCACATGATCACCTGCAGGTTTAATTTTTCCCTTAATGTATCGGCGAATGCTTTACAGATTTCGCCTCGTGAGCCGATCGATCCGTTCATGTTCTTCGGCAAGCCGACGACGATCTCTTGAACATCGTATTCACGAACGATCTCCCGCAGCTGCGCGAGATCCGATTCCTCATCCCGACGCCTTATGATCGTCAGCCCTTGAGCCGTCCATCCGAGTTCATCGCTGACTGCCACGCCGATCGTCTTATCCCCATAGTCTAACCCCATCAGTCGCATACGTACATCCTTATCCGCTCGATTATTTGTGATGATTCAAGTAGAAGCGGACCAGTTCCTCGATTAACTCATCCCGCTCCTTCTTACCGATCAGGCTGCGCGCATTATTATGCCGCGGGATGTAAGCTGGATCTCCGGACAACAAGTAGCCGACGATCTGGTTGATCGGATTATAGCCCTTCTCTTGCAACGCATCATAGACCGTTAACAACACTTCTTCACTTGTCGTCTCGACTTGATCTCCACGTACATTGAATTTCATCGTCTTATCCGAAAAGTCCATTCCTAGCACCCCCTGCGTAATTCCATGCGACTGGCATGATATTCCTAGTATATTCTACTATATTCGTGATCTGCAATCGGCAATCCTTTAACCATAGGACAAATATTGACTTCTTCCCGAATCCTTACGTTCATTTCGCCATATTCTCAAGCAGTTGACCGACCACGTTCAACGCCTCATCCAGCTTCGCTGGATCCTTGCCGCCTGCTTGCGCCATATCCGGTCTGCCACCGCCGCCGCCACCGCAGATCGCAGCGACTTCCTTGATCAGCTTACCAGCGTGATAGCCCTTGGCTACGAGGTCCTGTGAAACCGACGCAACAAGATTCACCTTATCATCCTGGCCAGCACCGAGCACGATCACAGCGGATGGAAGCTTGGCTTTCATCTGATCAGCCATCGTCCGCAGTGCATCCATATCGGCTACATTCACTTTCGCAGCTAGGTAACGGATGCCGTTAAGCTCTTTCACCTGATCCGTTAACGAGCCTGCTTCGATGCTCGCTAGCTTAGCTCGCAAAGATTCGATCTCGCGAGCCGACTCCTTCGCCTGTGCGAGCAGTCCTTCGATCCGCTTCGGCACATCGTATAGGTTCGACTTCACAAGCTCGGAGGCTTGCTCTAGGACACCGATCTGCTGTTCCATATATTCATACGCATGACGGCCGGTAACGGCTTCGATCCGGCGTACACCACTACCGATCCCGCTCTCGCTGACGATCTTGAACAGCCCGATCTGCGAGGTCTGATTCACATGACAACCACCGCACAGCTCGATACTGTAGTCACCGATTCGTACAACGCGCACGATATCGCCGTACTTCTCGCCGAAGAGCGCCATCGCGCCTAGTGCTTTCGCTTCGGTGATCGGCTTGAGCGAGATGTTGAGCTCTGTATTATTCCATACTTGCTCGTTCACCTTACGCTCGATCCGCTCTAGCTCTTCAGAGGTAACGGCCCCGAAGTGTGAGAAGTCGAATCTTAACCTCTCTGGTGCCACTAGAGATCCTGCCTGGTTCGCATGGTCACCGAGCACTTCCTTGAGCGCTTTATGTAACAGGTGTGTCGCCGTATGATTCTTGATGATGTCCTCCCGTAGCACACGTGCCACAGAGGCCTCTACCATATCACCGGTACGCAGACTGCCTTCAGTAATCTTCACGGTATGCACATGCTGTCCGTGCGGCGCCTTACCGACGTCCTCGACCTCTGCTCGACCTTTCCCACCGTTCAAGCTTCCATGATCACTCACTTGTCCGCCACTCTCAGCGTAGAACGGTGTACGGTCTAAGATCACTTGCACCGTCTGTCCCGCCGAAGCGATGTCGACCTGCTCGTGGTCCGCGAACATCGCGATGATCTTGCTATTCGTTACCAGTTCAGTATAACCAACGAACTCTGATTTAGTCGTATAGTCCGCAAGCGGTCCACCCTGCACGTTCATGCTCTGCGTGTCCTGACGGGCTTCTCTCGCACGCTCGCGCTGCTTCTCCATCGCTTCGTCGAAGCCTACGCGGTCGACCGTGAAGCCGTGCTCATCAGCATAGTCATCCGTCAGGTCGAACGGGAATCCATAGGTGTCGTACAGCTTGAATGCCTGCTCTCCTGTGATGACGCGACAACCTGCTGCCTCAGCTTGCTGGACGATCTCCGCCAAGATCGCTAGTCCATCTGACAACGTCTCATGGAAGCGTTCCTCTTCGGTGCGGATGACGCGTTCGACGAACTCGAGCTTGTCCTTCAACTCCGTATAGTGATCACCCATCACCCGCTCGACGACAGGTATGAGACGATACAGGAACGGCTTATCCATACCGAGTACCTTGCCATAGCGAACCGCCCTACGCAGCAGCCGACGAATGATGTAGCCGCGACCCTCGTTAGACGGCATGACCCCGTCACTAACGGCAAATACGACAGTCCGGATATGATCGGCGATCACTTTCAACGCGACGTCTGTATCCTGACTCTGCTTGTACGACACACCCGCGAGCTCACAAGTCGACTCGATGATCGGTACGAACAGATCGGTATCGAAGTTGGAGTCCACATCTTGCAGGATCGAGGCGAAGCGCTCCAGCCCTGCACCCGTATCGATGTTCTTGTTCGGCAACGGCGTATAGGAGCCGTCCTTGTTATGATTGAACTGTGAGAAGACGAGGTTCCATACTTCGAGGAAACGCTCGTTCTCGCCACCAGGATAGCACTCTGGATCACTAAGATCTCCATACGCGGGGCCTCGATCATAGAAGATCTCGGTACAAGGGCCACATGGGCCTTCGCCGATATCCCAGAAGTTGTCCTCAAGCTTGATGATCCGTTCCTCTGGTAGACCGATCTTCTCATGCCATAGCTTGAAGGCTTCCTCATCTTCCGGGTGGATCGTCACCGACAGACGTTCCGGATCGAATCCGATCCAACGTTTATCCGTCATGAATTCCCATGCCCATGTGATGACTTCTTCCTTGAAGTAATCGCCGATCGAGAAGTTTCCCAGCATCTCGAAGAATGTATGGTGACGGCGAGTCTTTCCGACATTCTCGATATCGTTCGTACGGATGCACTTCTGTGCATTCGCGATGCGTGGATTATCCGGTACGATCCGTCCGTCGAAGTACGCCTTCAGCGGCGCCATCCCTGCGTTGATCCATAGCAGTGACGGATCGTTCACCGGTACGAGTGACGCACTCGGTTCGATATGGTGGCCTTTCTCGGCGAAGAATGCTAGCCATTTGCTGCGAATCTCACTTGCTTTCATGTATCATTAGCCTCCCTGGATGAGTCGATAGTTGTCGGAACAAATAGAAAAATCCCTGAAAAAGTTCAGGGACGAATGTCTCGCGGTACCACCCTGGTTACTGCCACTTCTCATTCCTTCCATAAGGAAAGAACGGCAGTCTCCTCTTGAAGATGTTAACGGCTCTCGCCGGTGATGTTCGTCACACTCCGAGACTAGCGTTCGGCGATCCTGACACGCACGGATCCTTCCAGCCTGACAGTGCACGCTAGCGTTGTCAGGAATCCGTTCTCTGGTCCGGCAGTGATCGTCTACTCGGTCTCATCTTCGCATTAGCCATATCAACATTTATCATCACGATTATAGCTTGAACGATTCGCGAAAGTCAAACATTTCCGAACGGTGTTCTCGCCAGCATCGACGTTGACCATCTCACCCATATATCCGTTTGACACCTAGCACCTATCGACGCTACATTCCAACCTGTCTACCGCCCTTTCATTCAATCCCTTCACCCGTCACACAGGCGTCTTGCGGCTCGAATAGTAACGAAGCACGTGCTGCATGATCACCTTGACCACCGCAACGAACGGTACGGCGAGGATCAGCCCGATGATCCCTGCGATATACCCTCCAGCGAGAAGTGAGAAGATGATCATCAGCGGATGAAGATGGAGCGTCCGACCGACGATCTGTGGAGAGATAATATTGCTCTCGACCATCTGCACGATCCAATTCACGACGATGACGAATAAGACGAGTCGCATCGACACGGTAGCTGCCATGAGGATGGCAGGTGCTGCGCCAAGATAAGGGCCGATATACGGGATGATGTTGAACACTGCAGCGACGCTAGCGAATAAGATCGGGTACGGTAACCCGATGATCGAATAGCCGATATACGCGAACACACCGACGATCACACAGACGAGCAGCTGTCCACGTATATAGTTACCGAGCGCCTTGTCGATATCGACAAACAGCTTGACGACTTGCTTGCGACGTGTACTTGGGACGATCGCCAGTGCTGTCTTCTCGATCAACTGGATATCCTTCAACATATAGAATGCGAGGAAAGGGATCGTCAACGCCATGAAGATGACATTGATCGTCGAGTCGATCCTGCTGATCATCATGGAGATCGAGTTCGCAACAGTCAGCTCGATCTTCCTGAGCGACTCCCGCAGGCCTTCCCTCACGCTCTCAGGCAGAAGATCATTATTATTAAAATTCTCGAACCAGTTCTGAGCATGCATCGTTACTTCCGGCAGATGCTCGTTAAGCTCATTCAGCTGCTTCATGAAGATCGGGATGAAGTTCATCAGGATAACGGTTAGAGAGGTGATGAACACGGCGTAGATTAGCAGTACGGCCGCTGTTCGTGGCACCTTGCGCCAATTCAACATGTTGACGACTGGATTCAATACATAGGAGACGATCATCGCGACGATGAACGGCGTCAAGACCGCTGACAAGAACCGATAGATCGAGATCAGGATCGGATTGATCAAGATAAGCATGTACAGAATGGCCAGTCCGAGCAAGGTATAGATCGCATATGTAAACAATCGGTTGTTCCAGAAGGGTTCCATATCGATCACTCCATCGCATTCGGCTTTACTCCTGACTACGATCAGTATATGTACAACCCTAGGAAAATATAGCTGTCGCTTATCGAATGACGAAAGACACCCTCAGGGAATGGTCCGCATTTGTGACCTGCATCGGGGGGTGTCTTTGTCCTCAGTGTTCATGTGGATGTGTGTACGATGAGTCACTGCAGATGGAATAGGAGTATTCATAGATGGCATTCTGACGATGATAAATAGAGTTGAATCCTACGGCCTACGAACCGCCGTCATGCAGCGAAACACCGCGCGCTGGGAGCTGCGGCTACTTCCTAACGGAACTAGAGTACGCTAATCAGCTGTTTTTCGTACAATACCAGGTCTTTACGGAACTGGGGTGCGTTATGGCATCATTTCAAGCTAAAAAACTCCCCAAATGTACCGAATAAGGTACTGTAGTTCCCTTAGAGTGCCAAAAAAGGTCGTTTTACGCATAATAAGGCACTGGAGTTCCGTTAGCTCGATGACCGACTTCACCTTCCTGCGAATATACCCCACTGGAGTTCCGTTAGCTCGATGACCGACTTCACCTTCCCGCGAACATACCCCCATTTCGTTCCGTCAAGCGGAAGGTTTTATAGCCAATAGGAAAGTCTCGCCACGCTTTATCGCTTTAATGAAGCAAAAAATTACCGATGTGGAAAAAAAGCCGACCCACTGGGCCGGCTCTAAGATGCTTTGACGTGATCTCGCTTATGTTACGTGAGCCCCAGCAACCTCCATCTGTTGCAATTCTTCCTCGATATGAGGCATCTCTTCCTCGAAGAATAGATCATCCAAGGAGCTTAACGTACCATCTTCCTCTACTTGATAGACAGACATCTTCTCTCCGTTCACCGTTAATTCGATAAAACATCCCCAGCAATAGAATTGATGGGAGCCGATCTTGCCTATATCTTTGGAGTTGCAGTTTGGACAACGCATACTTGTTCACCCTATCTTTATTTGAATCAGACGTTCGTTCCCGCTTCAGCGGATGCTGACAGCTTGTCAGCATGGACGATGACCGCATCCTCGCCCATCTGAGCTTCCTCGCCGATCATCACAACCTTGCGGCCCTCCGTTATATCCGAGATAAACCCGTCTGTTAATTCCAATCCTATTATTTGTTTACCCATATTCTCATCGAAATAAACGTCTTCTATGAAACCTAATTGCTGACCATTAGGCGTCACGACCGGCATGCCCTGAAGCTTCTTCTTACCAGACAGAAATAACCGGCCCTGCTCCGTAAAATCACCGAACGTATAGACAGCTCCTGGATCTGATACCATCACGGCATCGGTACCAAGCGATTGGACAGCTTCACAGCCTAGTGCTCTGGCGTGTCCGAACCAATACTTCGGATCGAGCAGCAAGCCCTTTACATGCCACTCTCCTAATAGAATATCGCGAACTTCACCTAATTTACGACCGTCCTCCACGCAGATAACGGGCAATCCGGTCACATCTCTAGCCTTTATCAAGCAACCTCACCCTTCAAGTCTAAGCTCCATAGCAACTCATGCTATCCATTGTTCACTTAAACCTGAGGGAATATTCACATCATAACCTTCCGTGTGGCACTATGCGAGCAATCTGATAGGATCGTCACAATCACATATTCTCGAAGATAATCACTTCTATTATAAGAGTTGTTATTCGAAGCGTCTCATCGCGAAGCTCCGATCAGCTGATGCATTCGATTCACGACAGTCGCGATCCGTTCAGCTGCTTCCTGCGCGACCTCCGGCGTACTGCCATGACCGAAGCTGAACCGCACCGCGGACGCGAGGCACTCATCTGGTAAGCACATCGCTCGTAGCACATGAGAGATCTCGAGCGATCCGGCAGAGCAAGCTGAGCCGCTCGATGCTGCGATACCAGCTAGATCCAAGTTCATCAGGAGCGTATCAGAGGATAGCCCCGGAAAGCTAACATTCACAATATGCGGTAGATGCTCAGTCGGGTGACCGTTGATCATCATATCAGTTGAACGAACATGCGCGGCTAATGTCTCAAGAAACGCATGCCGTATATGCTCGATCCTCTTCGGTCTAACTGAGCGTTCATCATGTACGAGCTGCATCGCTTTCGCGAAGCCAACAATCCCTGGGACATTCTCTGTACCTGCTCGATGATCACGCTCTTGTGATCCGCCATAGAGAAGCGGCTTCCAACGTACACCTCGACGATGATAGAGCAGACCGACACCCTTCGGTCCGTTAATCTTATGTGCGGAGGCACTTAGTAGATCGACTGGTAGCTCATGAAGATCGATCGGTATGGCACCCAGCGCCTGTACTGCATCGGTGTGCATCAGAATCCCTCGTTCGCGAGCAGCTTGTCCGATCTGAATGATCGGCTGCAGGGTGCCGACTTCGTTATTACCATAGATGACCGAGACGAGGAAGGTATCGGGACGAATGACGGACAGGAACTGTGCGACACTCACCTGCCCACAATCATCAACGGGAAGGTACGTCACGTCGAACCCGAGTTCCTCTAGACGCTTACACGTATGAAGGACGGCATGATGCTCGACAGAGGTTGTGATGATATGACCGCGTGAGCTACTTGACGATGACGAAGACTGGTGATACCATGCTGCACCGAACAAGGCCGTATTATCACTCTCTGTTCCTCCGCTCGTGAAGACGAGCTCCTGCGGATCGCAGTTCAGATAACTGGCCATCTCATGCCTCGCCCTATCTAGTGCGCTGCGTGATTCACGACCATATGCATGAAGGCTTGATGGATTACCATAGGCGTCTGTCATATACGGCATCATCGCTTCCAACACCTCTGATCTGAGAGGGGTTGTGGCAGCATGATCCAGATAGATATGCGTTCGGGTCATAGATTACACCTACTTGCACTTCGCATGCTCACGTCATCCATGAATCTAACTATCATATATTGCACCTGCTTACACCTAGATGTAGAACATATATCCTTCATTCGGACCGCCGTCTCCCTCATAGGAGATGAGGCTTGCTAGTGTCGTACCGTCAAGTACAGTCGCGATGCTATCCCGAATCCGGATCCATAGATCACGCTTGGCGGGATCGTCTTCTTCTGTGAAGTCGACAGGACTGATCGGCCCCTCCAATACGCGGATGATATCACCAGCCGTTATGTTCTGAGGAGGCCTGGATAGGATATACCCCCCATATGCACCTCGGATGCTCTTGACATATCCAGCGTTGCGCAGTGGAGCGACCAGCTGCTCTAGATAGTGTTCGGATAGTTGATGCTTCTCTGCGATGCTCTTTAGAGAAGTCGGTCCTTCTCCGAAGTTTGTCGCTAGCTCCATCATGATCGTGAGTCCGTAACGGCCTTTAGTTGATATTTTCAAAACATGCACCTACTTAACGTTATCTCGTTATCTCAGTAATATCCAATTAGTATGTTAACACAACCACTTAATTTTTGTTAGCAAAAAGATGACACTTTTATGAAATATTCTGAATCCTTCAAGGCTTGCTCCTATACGGTTCGCTCTACACTGTCACACTGTCCTTTCTTGTAAGAGGACGATCGATCAGCACCGGTGTGTGTATGGCAAGCATCGCAGACACAACTTGCCTTTCTATTGTCGCGAAAGAAATGGTATGATACATTATTGCCATTCGAGCTTAGTTTATAATCACATACACTTGGATCAGTATCATGAACTGATCCGGAAGACCATGCATAGCGGTCATCAACAACATCAGGAGGTGTTAATGCTCATGAACCAGAACATACGCGTAGTTATCGGCATGTCAGGCGGCGTCGACTCCTCCGTAGCAGCCTTGCTCCTCAAGCAACAAGGCTATGACGTCATCGGCATCTTCATGAAAAACTGGGACGACACCGATGAGTTCGGCCATTGCACCGCTGATGCAGACGCAGAAGACGTAAGACGAGTATGCGCGCAGATCGGTATCCCATATTACACGGTTAATTTTGAGAAGGAATATTCGGATAAAGTGTTCGATTATTTCCTCGACGAATACCGCAAAGGCCGAACGCCTAATCCCGACGTCATGTGCAATCGCGAGATCAAGTTCGGTGAATTCCTGCACAAGGCGCTAGAGCTGGGGGCGGACTATCTCGCAACCGGCCATTATGCTGGGGTTGATCAGGTGAACGGTCAGTATCGCTTGCTGCGAAGCCGTGACACGAATAAAGACCAGACTTACTTCTTGAACCAACTGAGTCAATACCAGCTGTCTAGGGCCATGTTCCCGATCGGTGGTCTGACGAAGCCTGAGGTTCGGCAGATCGCCCTCGAAGCCGGACTTGCCACTGCCTCGAAGAAGGATAGCACAGGCATCTGCTTCATCGGAGAACGTAACTTCAAGGAATTCCTAAGCCAATATCTCCCTGCACAGCCTGGCGACATCCGCACACTGGACGGCGAGCTCAAGGGGCGTCATGACGGGTTAATGTACTATACGCTCGGACAACGACAAGGTCTCGGTATAGGTGGCTCCGGCTCCGGAGAACCATGGTTCGTCGCAGATAAGGACCTGAAGAATAACATCCTATATGTCGTCCAAGGCGGTGACGATCCTGCACTGTTCTCTTACGGCCTAATCGCGCAAGACATGAATTGGATCAGCGGAGAACAACCGCCGCGCGATCTATCCTGCACTGCGAAGTTCCGATACCGTCAACCAGACCAAGATGTCACTGTCATACCACAAGCCGATGGCTCATGCCTTGTCCGCTTCGCGAGGCCGCAGAAGGCGATCACGCCTGGACAAGCTGTCGTATTCTATCAGGATGAACAATGTCTTGGCGGTGGCACGATCGATCGCGCCATTAAGCAACCATTTTCATCATAGCATGCATGAACAGCCAACATATCGCGCATCATGATAATATCCAGCCCTAGAAAGGATATGATCATGATGCGCTTTTTGTCGAAGCTTCTCATGAATGCCATAGTTGTCGTTCCGCTTCTGATGTGGTTTACGGAGGCGACATTCCTTGGCGCGTTACTAACCGCATTAGTCCTGAGTGCCCTAGCGTATGTAGTTGGCGACCAGCTCATCCTGCGGATGTCGAACAATACGATCGCGACGATCGCGGACGCGCTATTAACGTTCCTGTTCTTGTGGATCGTGGCGAGCTTCTCAGATTGGTCACTAAGCTTCACCGAGCTCCTCATCATCACCGCTGCTGTAGGTGTCGTGGAGATGATCTTCCATCGTCAACTCGGTCATTGGGACAGGCGAGCTCGTGTATGAGATAGGAGACGAGTCCCTCTACCAAGAGGGACTCGTACACTACATACAGGTATGATATTGATACGTCACGAATCGCGTGTGGTTTCATGAAGATCGACATCATCGTCAGCTCGTTTCATGAACAGGTAACCCACCGACACCGACCGGCCATTCTATGACACGATCGCATACTCTGTTCAGCAGGTGCCGGTCATGACTGATGACCAGGACACCGATCTGACGTGCTCGCGCAACATCGAGCACGACTTGCCATACTTGAGCCTGTGAGATCGCATCCAGCATCGTCGTCATCTCATCGGCGATCAAGAAGCGAGTGCTAGGCGCGAGTGCTCGCGCGATGCAGACGCGCTGCAGCTCTCCGCCGGACAGCTCAGCGGGTCGACGGTCTAACCATTCTCGCATGATGCCAAGAAGGTCTAGCACTCTGGTGGCAGTCCAGTTGTGATGCTCAAGCGAATCTTCTAGCAGCATGCTTTCTTGTAGGATTCGGCCGATCCTCCAGCGTGGATTGACCGCTCGCTCAGGATGCTGGAACACCATCTGTACAGGATGATAGCCCCTGATCGGATATAGCATACCATCCACCCTTACAGATCCGATTAGCGGGTGCTCGTATCCTGCGAGGATTCGACCTAACGTCGTCTTGCCACTGCCGCTTGGACCGAATAGTCCGACGATCTCACCTGACGCAAGCGAGAGATGAACGTCACGGAACAGCCAAGGCCCGTTCCGATAACGATAGCCTAATCCCAAGCCTTCAAGTCGCATGAATGCACCTCACGATCCCACCTCTTATCGAGCTTACACCCGGTCTTGCCATATTACATAGCTCTGTTGCAATCGCACATCGCGCAGCGAACAGACAGCCGATCGGCCGCTCACCTGGCTGTGGCTGCACGCCGGGTATCGGTTCGAATCCGTTCTGCGGTAAGGCTCGCCATAGTGCCTTCGTATAAGGATGTCTCAGTAGATGTCCGTCACCCACGAAATCTTCTCGACATGCCACTTCCACCGCCATCCCAGCATAGAAGACAGCCACCTGGTCGGCAACCACGAGCGCTGCCTCGATATCATGCGTGATCAGCAGTACAGCACAGCCGTCATCAGCCATCGCTCTTAGCTGCTGCAGTGCTTCTTGCACATCTTGCTGCGGAAGGCCTGGCGTCGGTTCATCCGCGATGATCAGCTTCGCTGCACCCTTGACAGTGGCCGCTGCATTCAGCACTCTCCGCGCCATCCCTCCAGATAGCTCGAACGGATAGAGTCGCTCCACATGTGTGCCCAGGTGGTAGCGTTCGAACGCTTGGCGCTGCTTGTCAGCCGCCTCCCTACGCTTACCACCTGCTGCATAGCGCACCTGACAGCCAGCACGCATCGTGGGGTCGAGATACTCGACCGACTGCGGGATGAGCACGATCTCCTTGCCACGGAGTGCCAGCTGCTTCCTCGCGTCTAGCGGCTTCCCTTCATATAAGATCGTCCCACTCATCTCCGCATGCTCCGGTAGGATGCCTAATATCGCGTGAGCCAGAAGGCTTTTACCCGAACCGCTAGCACCGATCACTGCAGTAATCTTGCCCCTATCGACCGTCAGATCTAGCCCCTCGATGACTTGTATCTGCTGTTGTTGTAAGCCGCTTGTATACTCTGTGAAGCATATCGCTAACTGTCTCACTTCGAGCACTGGCATCATCGCCACACCCCCTAACCGGTAGTTCGCACAGCTTTCCTTCTCGTCATGACCGCCATTGCGATTACGATATGAATATAGACCAATATCGAATTCCATAGGTTATCTATGAATCATGATCTGGTCTATGCCGTAGTACCCGCTACGACTATGTCTACTCGACTTTCGGACGGACCCCACTTCAACCTCATCTAGCCCTACCAGGTTCAATCAAGAGTCTGAGACGATCCCCCAGTATGCTGAATAGACGAACGACACATACGAGAGCCACACCCGGACAGATCGCCAGCCACCACATCCCGTTGGATAGGTAGCGCATGGACTCATTCAAGATGATGCCGATGGCCGGTTCATGCGGGGATAGCCCCAGTCCGAGGAATGTGATCGCCGCTTCATGTAAGATCGCATGTGGGAACATCAGCAGAAACCCGATGAGCAGCTGGGGCACCAGATGAGGAAGCATGTGGCGAGTTGCGATCCAATACCTAGAACGGCCTAATCTTGCCGATATAAGGATGTAATCTGCTGACCGGAGCTGCAGCGCCTCTGCACGCATCACCCTCGCTAGAGAGGGCCAGTGGGTCAGACCGATCCCGATCATGATACCGGTCAGACCACCCCCGCACACGAACGCGATCAAGATCATCGTCACGAGATGAGGCACACTGAGGAATAGGTCGATCAGCCAAGAGATCATCCGATCGATCGTCCTACCAGCGGTCGCTGCGAGCAGTCCGACGACGGCGGCGATCATGCTGCTGATCGCCGCTCCCGCCAGTCCAACCTGGATGCTGAGCGATAACCCTTTGACCGTCCGCACGAACATATCTCGGCCTAGCAGGTCCGTCCCGAACCAATGTGTCATGGAAGGCGCTTGATTACGCTGCTCCAGCTGTGTGGCTAATCGTGCGTCACCTAACATAGTACCCGCGATAACGATCCCCATCAGGATTACCGTCACGCAGGTGATCGTGACCAGCGCTCGTCGTCGCCTGTTCGTCCTTTGGCCGCGAAACAGACCACGCCTGTTCGTCCGTTGGCCACGGAACAGACCGCGCCGGTTCAGCCTGCTGTACATCGGTACGTCTGTTGACCGATGTTTCTTCGCATGCATCTCGCTCATCCTCCCGCACCACCCTTCCGCATCCGCGGATCGATGAACCGATAGAGCAGATCAGCGAGCATATTACCGACGAAGACGAATAACGCGCTACATAAGACGATCCCCATGAGCAACGGAACATCTCCACGCAAACCTGACTCTACTGCTGCTTGCCCTAATCCAGGATAAGAGAATACTTGTTCAGCCAGAACAGCGCCACCGAACAGCTCACTGAAGGACGTGAACTGAAGCGTCAGAGCAGGCAGCAGGATGTTACGTAATCCGTGCCGGCGCCATAACGTGAAGCCACGCTCTCCTTGCGCGCGAGCATATAGCACATATTCACTAGATAGGACATCGAGCAGCTTCTCCCGTGTATGTAAAGCGATCGGAGCGATACCGATCAAGCTGAGCGTAAGGGCGGGTAATAGGAGATGGTGAATCCGATCGGCTAGTGTAACATCCTCTGCCAGAACACCTGCAGGTACCCCTAAGCCGAACGGAAGCCAGCCTAACCAGACCGCGAATACGACGAGGAGCAATAGCCCCATCCAGAAGGTTGGGGTGGAAGCGATGAGATAACAATACCCCGTCACGAGCCGATCAAGCAGACGACCCTTGTACATCGCTGCGATCACGCCCATGAAGAAGCCGACCAGACCGGTGAAGATCCAGGATACAGACATCAAGGCCAGCGAATGAACGAATCGTTCCCCGATGACATCTGTCACAGGTGCTCGATAGATCATCGAAGTCCCTAGGTCACCGCGTACGAGAGCAGACATCCAGTGCAGATACTGTTGCAACGGCGGTGCATCTAATCCCCAATATTCCGCGATCGCTTGACGCTGCTCCGGCCCGACTCTCATCGCATCTGCTCCGATGTAAGCCTGCACAGGATCGATCGGCGATACGTTCATCAGGGTGAACGTGATGATACTAAGTGCTACGAGCAGGAGGATGAGACGAAGCAGCTTCATGAGCAACCATGATCCCATGTTCCATATCATATTCACCATCTCGACCTCCTCTCCCTCACCGATGATCCATGCGAACCTCACCTAGAGCTCGTGTTACTACTGCTGCCAGCGCCACTGACTGATATTGTCCGTGATCGGCCAGCCGTGGCCGTGCGGATGGATGCCTTGCTGACCGATGTCTAGTCGATCTCTTACGAGATAGAGATGATCGATGTTGACGAGCCAAGCCCAAGCCGCATCCCCCTGATAGCTCAGACCAGTCTCTCCGTCCCACTGAGCTTTCTGCCAGTATGTGTTCGCTGCTACTTCATCAACTGCATGCATAGCCTGGTTCATCCATTCATCCACGGCCTTATTGCTGTAATACCCGGCATTGAACAGGTCGATACCCCGATATCGACTGCTGTGAAGGACATACATCTCAAGCGGATCATGACTCCCCCAGCCGAATAACACGGCGTTCGCATGCATCGACTGCTCCAGCTCCGCCCAGCTCATACCCTCTACTTGAATATCGATGCCTGCTGGTCGGATCATATCCGCCACAGCTAGAGCCAGAGACTGACGTGTCACATCGTTAGATGGATACAAGAGAGTGAATGACGCTCGCAGCCCTTCTTTGTCGAAGATCCCATCACCGTCGCGATCCTCCCATCCGTCATCCCGTAGTATTCGTCTTGCTTCATCGATATTACCGTCTGTGAATACCGTATCCGGATTCCACCAGGGTAGACCGTCATTCGCTGTATAAGCCGGTGTCCCGTAACCTTCTAAGATTCCGTTCACTAATGCTTGACGATCGATGGCCACATTCACTGCTCTTCGGATCGATCGCTGGCTCGTCACATCATGTCCGATCGGGTATCCTTCAGCTGTCTGCTCACCCGATGCAACGTATGGAAACATGATGCCGCGGTTATCGACCGTCTGGATGTCGGCTAGTGTCATGCCCGGTACGTCCTGCCTTGCATACGCTGTAGGGATCGCCGCGATATCCACCTGTCCAGCTCGTGCAGCTGCGAGAGTGGCATCCTCGTTCAAGAATAAGAATGTAAGTCTACGGAAGTACGGTTGTTCTCCGTAATAGGTAGGATTCAACTCCACGATCAGCTGTTGACCCCGATCCCACTGTACGAGCTGATACGGCCCCGAACCGATCGGCTCATACGCATAATCTCTTCCATACGCATGCTTCGGAACGATCCCGATCGAAGTCAGCATCGTCATGAACGTCGATTGTGGCTCCTTTAGCGTAAATTCGACCTTATAAGCTTCAACGGCGATCACCCGCTCCAGATTACTAAGATCGATCGTCGAGCCGTTCCTCGCTGCAGTCTCATACGTGAAGACGACATCGTCTGCCGTTAGTGGATGGCCGTCGCTGAAGCTCACGTCATCCCGCAGGTGAACGATCCACTTCTTCCCGTCCTCGCTGATGTCATAGCCCGTCGCAAGATCGTACTCGAGTGTCAACTCATGATCGCGCTTCAGAAGCGTACTCTGGAATAACGGCGAGCCGTATCTCCCCCAGCCTGTCGTCGGATCGAATCCTTCCTCCGGTTCAGCACCAAGCGCTAGGATTAGTTCATCTGGCTGTCGTTCGCGCATCTCCGCTCTGCCAGACTGCCCCGAACATCCTGCTAGGATCGTAGTCACACATACACTGAGCCATATGAGCATCGTAGCCCATCGCTTCATATGCTTTATTTGCTTTACGCGCTTAACGCGCTTTACGTGCTTTATTTGTTTTATGCGCTTCATAAGACCGATACGCCCCCGCTGTGTCATCTGCTCCATACGTCCTCCATCAACCTATCTTCATCCTGAGTAGTCTTAGCTCTATCGCCAATATTCGATCGTCCTCAAGCTTCCCTTCCATCCTCAGAAGCCTCTACCATTATCCAAGCTTATCTAACTAATAACGAATACATCCCTCTACGTCCGGTCGTCCTTCTATCGGCTCTATGTATATGTCTCAGCTTCCTATCGTCACTCTATCCACTAGGAGATTGTAGCACAGTAACGGAGGCAAGGCACAAAAAAATCCGGCATGACCGGATAATAAGGTTGATGTAGCTCAGACCTATAACCAATATATCTTCTATCCATCCGTCTCGCATTTAGTCCAAGAAGACGTCCTCATATCGAACATTGCGCTGGACGAGCTTTATGAAGTGAAGCATCTCTTGTGTAATGACCTTTTCCTTCGAATTCCGACGAATCATCATATTCTTTCGATTTAATTTATATCCTTTTATCCAAGTATCTTCAACTGAGGTGATATAGTAATAATCTTGCCAGATGTGGTGATGGATCCGCACGATATCTCCAACTGCTACGTCACTAATATCGATCGCATCCATCGACCTTATCGGCACATTCAGATCATCTGTCTTCGTATTGATTCGGTCCTCCATGGCAACGGCCAGTTCCCTCGTGATGGTAGAGTAGTCATTGAGCAACAACCCTGCTTGAAGGTAGAGATCTCTTACTTTCATCTCATTCATCTTCAACCGTCTCATCAGCTCACTTATTTCTGCATTCGTTTCGCCCTCCCCCTCCTTGGACTCCTCCATTAGGATATGAGACGGCTTTGTCATGCTCACTATTTTGCGATCTGGAAGTGTTAGCGGTTCCTGTGAATAGTCGATATTTTTGAGCTCTTTCTGCCAATACAGCATGCATGTCGACCTCGGTGCTTGTAGGATCTCAGCTGCTCGGTTCACCGCATCCCTTAATGTAACCTGCATATCTAGCTGATCCCGAATCAATTTACCTAATCTTAGTTTTCTTTGATCATCCCACTTAATCCGCAATCCGATCCCCCAATTCATTCAGATCTATCAATTCCTTCCTATATCGTCTCGTATTATACCATTCTTTCCCTAATCTAGAAACCTAAATTTAACATTTATTAATATAATTTAAGAGTTTGGCGCTGAGACACGGTTTGTTACGGCTCTCAGCACTCGCCGACCGCGTCAAAACCCCCACTCATGCAAAAAGCCGCTTGTCAGCGGCCTCTCATGCAACTATGCATACTGAATCATCACAACAGCTCGGCAGAGATGCTACGCATGACGATCTTCGACACTATCATGTTGAACTCCCTCGTCTTCGTTGCTGGTTCAGACGGATCTTCGCTTCGCTTCCTAATTCGCCTGCCTCATAGAATCGTTCACGCTTGATGCTGTCCGGCAAGTACTGCTGCTCAACATAATGCTCTGGATAGTCGTGTGGATACTTATATCCGACATGTCCAAGCTCCTTCGACCCGCTGTAATGAGCATCCCGTAGGTGAAGCGGAACATCAGCAGATCGAATCCTCTCGATCGTTCCTGAGATCTTGTCAAGAGCATGTACGATCGCGTTCGACTTCGGACTCTCGACCGCGAATAATATTGCCTGGGCAATATTATACTTAGCCTCCGGCCAGCCGATACGATGGTAGGCTTCCAACGCGTTCACCGCCTGCACCATCGCCTGTGGGTTCGCGAGTCCGATATCTTCACTGCAAGCGACCGTCAGTCTACGGATGAACACCATCGGATCCATGCCAAGCTTCTCGACGGCATAGATAAACCAGAACAATGCCGCGTCACTCGAGCCACGCACGCTCTTATGAAAAGCAGACAGCACGTCATATTGGGTCGATTCGTCCGCACGCACGAGCGGCCGCCGTATCGACTCCTCTGCTACCACCAGTGTGACGTGGATCGTTCCATCCCGTTCAGGTGGTGTCGTCATCGCTGCCAGCTCGAGCGCTGTTAAGGCACGTCGGATATCTCCGTTCGCCGTACGCGCGATATGTAGCAGCGCATCTTCATCACATACGATCGGTAAAGAGCCCAGCCCCTTCTGCTCCTCCAACGCCCGCCGCATCGCGGCTAGCGAATGCTCGTAACCGAGCGCATGCAGCTGGAACAGTGTCGACCGAGAGAGCAATGCCCCGTTCACATAGTGAAAAGGATTCTCCGTCGTCGCTCCGATGAGGATGATATCTCCCTTCTCTACAGCTGGCAACAACGCATCCTGACGCGATGAATTAAACCGATGCACCTCGTCCAGGAATAAGATCGTCTTGCGTCCATACATCGACTTATTCATCTTCGCCTGATCGATCACAGCGCGGACATCCTTCACGGAAGCATCGACCGCGTTCAGACGGACGAAGTCTGCTTTCGTGTGCTTCGATATGATATGTGCTAGAGTTGTCTTCCCGCAGCCAGGTGGCCCGTATAAGATGATCGAGCTGAGCTGATCCGCTTCGATCGCCCGTCTCAGCAGCTTTCCCTCACCTACGATATGCTCTTGGCCGATATATTCCTGAAGCGTCTCCGGACGCATCCGATCGGCGAGCAGTTTATTCGTTGGCGACAGTTCCTCTCCATATGAGAATAAATCCACTTCACTTATCCCCTCTGCTGTCATCGTATCAATCCATGATTAGATCTACTTCTCCCATTGTACCACATGCCTAATCCATAACGAACACCTGTACGATTACGAGTGCTCGTGTAGACTTAACGGATTAGATGAAAAAAAGTGACCCCTTAAGAGCCACTTTTACATCACGATCCTTCTACTACTTCCTACTTAAGTTTGATGCTCGACCACGATCCCTTGCTTCGCAAGCAAGTCTTGCACCGCCACGCTGACCATGATGAGTCCCGCGACAGGCGGTACGAATGCGTTACTCGCTGGTGGCTGCTGTGCCTTGCGGATCTCAGGCGCGTTCTCTGGCACGATACGCTGTGTGACATCGACGCGCGGGATGATCGGCGGTTCCTCGGAGTAGACGACTTTGACGCCCTTCCTAATCCCGGCTTTGCGCAGCTTCTGCCTGATGACGCGGGCGATGGGATCCATCCGTGTCTGCGAGATATCCGCTACGCGGAACTGCGTCGGATCCATCTTGTTCGCTGCACCCATGCTGGATATGATCGGAATCTTACGCTCCAGACACTGCATGATGAGATGAATCTTGTAGCTGATCGTATCCGATGCGTCGATCACATAGTCCAGATCATATGCAAACAGCTGCTCATACGTCTCTTCCGTATAGAACATCTTCAAGCTGATCGCATCGCACTCCGGATTGATCAGCTTCACCCGCTCCTGCATCAGATCCGTCTTCGCCTGACCGATCGTCGTCGTGAGCGCGGGGATCTGCCGGTTAATATTCGTGATATCGACGACGTCCTTATCGATCATGATGATGCGTCCGATGCCCGAGCGTGCCAACGCTTCGACGGCGATCGAGCCGACACCGCCGACGCCGAGCACGGCTACAGTACTATTCTTCATCACGTCAGTCCCCTCAGGACCGATCGCGAGCTCCGTACGCGAGAATTGATGAAGCATCTATCAAACCTCCTTTATCCAAAGCAGTACTTCACGTCCGTTGTCGTTGACGTCCCGTTCCGCAGGAGTATCGCGCACTGCTTCACTCCCGTGTGACGCTTCGAATCGCGAATCTTAAGATGATCTTATTTGCTCGCTGGTGGCTTCAGTGAGACGCGGATCGACAGCTCCTCCAGCTGCTTGTCGGCTACCGCAGACGGTGCATCTGTCAGAAGATCTGTCGCACTGGCCGTCTTCGGGAACGCGATCGTATCGCGCAGGTTGTTGCGACCCGCTAGCAGCATGATCAAGCGGTCGAAGCCGAAGGCGATGCCGCCATGCGGTGGTGTACCGTACTCGAACGCATCGAGCAGGAAGCCGAACTGGTCATGTGCTTCTTCCATCGTGAAGCCGAGCGCCTTGAACATCTTCTCCTGAATATCACGCTTATAGATCCGCATCGATCCACCGCCAACCTCGTATCCGTTCAACACTAGGTCATAGGCTTGCGCACGGATGTTTAACGGCTCATCATCAAAATGCGGAATATCTTCATCGCGCGGACGTGTGAACGGATGGTGCTCCGCGACATAACGCTTCGCTTCTTCGTCATAGCTCAGTAACGGGAAGTCGACGACCCATGCGAACTTAAACACGTTATCGTCGATAAGTCCAAGGTCGCGCCCGATCTTCAGACGCAGGTTACCGAGCACATCCGCCACGACCTTCTTCGTATCCGCCGAGAACAAGAGCAAGTCGCCGTCTTCCGCATTCATCCTCGTTCTCAGCTCAGCGAGCTCTTCCTCCGTGAAGAACTTGACGATCGGACCCTTCATCTCGCCTTCCTTCACTTGGATCCATGCGAGACCCTTCGCACCGTAACGTGCAGCGAACGGCAGCAGATCATCGATCTCCTTACGACTCCAAGTGCCGCAGCCCTTCGCATTCAGCGCCTTCACTTGTCCGCCCTTCTTCGCTGTGCTCGCGAATACTTGAACACCCGAATTCGCCGCGAGGTCGGTCAGGTCGACGAGCTCTAGTCCGAAGCGCAGATCCGGCTTGTCCGAGCCGTACTTGCCCATCGCATCAGCATACGAGATACGCTGGAATGGACGCTCAATCTCTGCGCCGACTGTCTCACGGAAGACGCGACAGACGAGCTCCTCCATCATACCGAGTAACTGGTCCTGTGAGAGGAAGGACGTCTCGATGTCGACCTGCGTGAACTCTGGCTGACGATCAGCGCGCAAGTCTTCATCACGGAAGCAGCGTGCGATCTGGTAGTAGCGCTCGATGCCACCGACCATGAGTAGCTGCTTGAAGATCTGTGGCGACTGTGGCAAGGCGAAGAACTCACCCGGATGAACTCGGCTCGGTACGAGATAGTCGCGCGCACCCTCTGGCGTAGACTTCGTCAAGATCGGCGTCTCGATCTCCATGAACCCTTGCTCATCTAGGAAATCACGGAATATCTTCGCCGCTTTCGAACGGAGCATCAGCGTCTTCTGCAGCTCAGGTCGGCGCAGATCGAGATAACGGTATCTCAGGCGAATCGATTCATCGATCTCAACGCCATCCTCGATGAAGAACGGCGGCGTCTTCGCTGCATTCAAGATCTCGATCTCTTCGATGCGGACCTCGATCTCACCAGTCGCTAGGTTCGGATTCACTGTCTCCGGATCACGTTCGACGACTGTCCCGCGTACGGCTAGCACGTATTCGTTCCGTACACGATCGGCGATCGCATGGGCTTCCTGATTGAACTCTGGGTTGAAGACGATCTGCACGATACCCGTGCGATCACGAAGGTCGATGAACAGCACACCTCCGAGATCTCGACGGCGCTGTACCCAGCCGTTCAGGACGACGACCTTGCCGACGTCTGCTTTCGTGATGGATGTACATGCATGTGTTCTTTCTAACATGTCTTGTAAGTTCCCCTTTCGAATCATGATATAGGAAGTATTAACGATGTACGAAATATATAGTTGCCTAGTTAAGCAGCCTTCCCTTCCCTCGTGAGCCATGACAACTACGACCGCAAGTGCCTTACATCTCTAGCCCAGCTAGTGCCGCCTTCAGCTTCTCAGCTAGTGTGCCGAGCTCGACCGTCTCCTGTTCACTGCTGGCTAGATTCTTAAGCGTGATGACTCCCTGAGCGAGCTCATCCTCGCCGAGGATGGCCGCGAACCTCGCTTGCATTCGGTCCGCCGATTTCATCTGTGCTTTGATCTTCCGGCCCTGGTAGTCGCGATCAGCCTGTAACCCGGCGGCCCGAAGCTCGAACAGCAGCCTCGCGGTCTCACGCTCCGCTTGCTCGCCCAGACCGATCAGATAGACATCGAGCGGTTCAGCAGTCGGTACGTCCACGCCCTGTGCCTCTAACACGAGTTGCGCTCGTTCTAAGCCAAGTCCTAATCCTATGCCAGGTTGGTCCGGTCCACCGATCGCGCCGACGAGCCCGTTATAGCGGCCGCCGCCACCGATCGTATCGATCGCACCGATGCCTCCCGCCTTATATTCGAAGGCTGTGTGCGTATAGTAGTCCAAGCCCCGTACGAGACGGTGATTGATCCGATACTCGATCCCCATATCCGTCAGCAGCTGCTTCACCGCTGCGAAGTGGTCTTGGCATTCGTCATCCAAGCTATCTAAGATCGAAGGAGCATCGGCGAACTTCTCCTGATCCACCTTACAATCTAGGACGCGAAGCGGATTACGCTCATACCTCGATTGACAGTCCTTACAGAGCGTCGGCAGCATCGGCTTCAGATACGCCTGCAACGTCTCGCGATAAGCTACCCGACTCGGCGCATTGCCGACGGAGTTCAATTCGACGACGACGTCACGAAGCCCTAGCTCCTTGTAGAACATATACCCTAGCGCGATAACCTCCGCATCGATCGCCGGATCGACCGCACCGAACGCCTCGATGCCGAACTGGTGCAGCTGGCGATAACGGCCTGCCTGAGGCTGCTCATATCGGAACATCGGCCCTATGTAGTACAGCTTCGTCACATCTGGTTCACCGTATAGCTTATTCTCCACATAAGCGCGTACGACGCCCGCTGTGCCCTCCGGACGAAGTGTCATGCTCCGCTCCCCTTTGTCGAGGAAGGTGTACATCTCCTTCTCGACGATATCCGTCGTCTCTCCGACGCCGCGTTGGAACAACTCGGTCTGCTCGAAGATCGGCGTTCGAATCTCCTTATAGTTGAATCTCCGGCATATATCTCGGGCTTTCGCCTCTACATATTGCCATCTCTCCACAACGCCGGGCAGCAGATCCTGCGTGCCCTTCGGTTTCTGATATGCCACTCCTCATACCCCCTCACTCATCCTTCTACATCGTAAAAAAAATAAAAATCTCCCGCCCCACGACTCCATCGAAGTCGATACAGGGACGAGAGATTGCTCGCAATCACCCGTGGTGCCACCCACAATTCAGAACGCTACAGCTACACTTCACACACTCGGTCAGCGTTCCCTCTTGGTGCGATTAACGCCCGCCATGCGCCATACGACTACTGAAGCTAGCTCGTCACTCATAGACGCCTAAGCTCGTTCCTCGCAGGTTCTCCGGGATGTCATTCGTTCGTGCGTCTGGAGAAGTCTTGCAGCCATAGTGGACTTCCTCTCTGCGCCAGTAGCGGCGAACTACTCTTCCCATCTTCGAATCCATTCTTACGTATGTCTTGCAATTGGATATTATTGATGATTGTAATATGGTTGTCTACCGATGTCAAGAATATGCATACAGTTCGTACATACCCATACATGCCTGATAGATGCCTAATACATGCCTCGTGCATGCTCAGCCTTCATCAGACCGTAAGACTGCCTCTGTGCCCTGCCTCCCGCCACCGAATACGAATCGCTTCTGCCCGATATAATTCAAGATCGTATACATCCCCATGCCGGCGACGACAGCTAGATTATCGATCCAGACCTGGCTCACCTGCGGTACGATAAGTGGCAGTACTCGCTCGACGAGCGCCATGCCGATCCCATAGGCGATCCCATAGCAGACGAGGATGACGAGTGCGAACTGTAGCATCCCTCTCCACCAATGCACATCACTCTTGAACGTATAAGACCGATTCAACGCATAGCTGACGACTGCTCCGAGAGAGTTCCCGATGAATGTCGATAGCCAGTAGTCAAGCCCCGCCACATTCAACAAGCCCAGCATCACCGCCAGACCGACCAGTGTATTCACGATCCCCACGAGCACAAATCTTAGAAATGTCGCACTCATCTTGACCGCGTCCCAACCGATCCGACGCGTTCCACAGCTGGCTCGGAGGCCACTCGAAGCTCGGTCGCACCCTGCTCCTGTGAAGCGCTCTCGCTCTGTCCCGCTTCCTCTTGCCGATCCTCAGACATCCAGCCAGACCGCAGCAGCTGCTCGATATGAAACTTCGGCCGCCTTTTCACTTCCTTATAGATCTTCCCGATGTATTCGCCGACAAGACCTATGCACATGATCTGTACGCCACCGACGAACCAGATCGACAGAACGATCGAGGTCCAGCCAGGAAAGGCTTGACCCGATATCTTCGCGATCAGCGCGTATAGGGCGACGATGATGCTGAGCGCGAGGAAGATGAAGCCAGTCGCCGTTACCATGCGGATCGGCCGCACACTGAATGACGTGATGCCGTCGATCGCGAACCCGAGCATCTTACGTAGCGGATACTTCGACTCGCCGGCGAACCGTTCATATCGCTTATACCTTACCTGTGTCGAAGACAGACCGATGAGTGGCACGATCCCACGTAAGAACAAGTTAACCTCCGTATATTCGGCCAGATACTCCACCGCTCGCTTGCTCATCAGTCGATAGTCTGCATGGTTGTACACGATGTCCACGCCGAGACGACTCATCAGCTTATAGAATATTTGCGCAGTCCCGCGTTTGAACCGCGTGTCCGTCGAACGATCATCGCGCACGCCGTAGACAACCTCATAGCCTGCACGGAATTGCACCACGAATTCACGGATCGCCTCGATATCATCCTGTAGATCCGCATCGATCGAGATCACCGCGTCAGCGTCCTCCTTCGCCGTCATCAGTCCCGCGAGCAGCGCATTCTGATGCCCTGTGTTACGAGCCAGCTTCAAGCCGCGTAGCCTGCTATTCGTCTCGTGAAGCGATTCGATGATCGCCCACGTTCGATCTTTACTGCCGTCATCCACGAACAACACGTAGCTGTTCATCGCGATCAGCTTATCCTCGACCAGCTGCTCTAGCAGCACACTGAGCCGCTTAGCTGTCTCTGGCAATACTTCTTCTTCGTGATAACAAGGAACGACGACCCCGATCATAGGTGGCATTTCACTTGTCCAAGGTTGCATAGGTTTCCCTCCAAGTGCACAACACATCGTATGTTATTAAGCCTTGCTCCTGCTTAGACGTTGCATGAAGCGAGATAGTTTCGTCGGTATGGGGACCATGTACAGTATACTGATCCCGATCCCAGCCAAGATCGCGAACACAGCCGTCCCACTGTAATGATAACGATAGGCAACCTCAGAGAGTAGATGCGCCGACGTTAGACCGAGCATGAACAGACCGAGCATCAGCGTAGCTGACCTACCATTCTTCCGAACGGCGAAGGCAAGGCCGATGATCGAGAAGAACACCGTCACGATATAGAACACGTTCGAGACAGTTATATAGTCGGTCTCATCCTTCGGCAGGTCCGAATATTTGAACGCCATCGCGTCGTCTCCCCACAGCAGGTGGAGCTTATCATAGAACAAGCTCACGAAGCTGATGTTGCCATGCAAGATGCGATCCTTCGCATCCTCGAACATCTGTCGTTGTACATCATCTGCCGTCCACTCAGGGTACTCGCGCACATAGTCAAATAGCCGATCGCTGTCCGCCTGATTCCATCTGCCCCGTGATTCTTCATTAAACCCAACATAGATATTGTATCCGACAGAGCTCGCTGCTTGCTCACCAAGTCGTGAATCACGATACCACTCTGTCACATGACCAGCTGTCCATAAGCCAGTCGCGATGAGCAAGAGGAACAGCAGCTTACGTAGGAGACCCTCTCTCACCAGTATCTCCCGTCTCTGATGTCCCTCTTGTCTCCCATGACTTTCTGGTCTCTCCCGTCTCTCCCGCCAATCCAGCGTCCATACTAGCCAGATCGCAAGTGCGAGGAACAGCACCCAGCCGAGAGGACGGACGGCGTCGATCGCCGCAAGCAATAGCCCTGCTCCTATACCCCCTATGACGATCTGACGATAAGAATATCCCGCAAGCTTGTCCTGCGAGCGGATCATCCACGCCCAGAATGCTAGGATCAACGTCGTATAGAGCGGCTCGGAGAGCACCATCGAGTTATAGATCGTCTGCGAGGGATATACGATCCAGATCAGTGAAGCAAGCACAGCAGCCTGACGATTCCACAGTCGCTGAGTGATATCGTAGATGAAGATCATACTGATAACGGACAGCATGGTATTGATGACCGGCGCGACCAACAGCCCTTCCCCGAAGATCATGAAGAACAGGCTTAAGAAGCTTGAATACCCCAGTATATGAGGAAATAGCGCCACATAATGAAAATCTATCGTCCAACTCGTCGCCAGCATCTGAGCAGTCTTATAGAACGTTAGATAATCAACTTTCGGTACCGTCCTGAAATTGATCACCCAGATCAACTTCACGGCGAGACAGAGCACGAGTAGCACCCAGAACGTGTATCGACTATGTACGATCCGAGATACGGTTACCATCCGTAGCACGATCAGCGAGAGGATGATGATCAGAACGATCGAACCCGCATCTCTCCAGTACACGGTATCATGAAGTAAGAGATGCTCAACCGTGACGGATAGGAATAATAATAGGTACAGCCCACAGATGATGATTGCTCCGATACGTGCAAATGATCGTAATAATGTTGCCATATGAACTACCTTCTTCGTCATCGTTATCTTGCAAAGTTCAGCCATATTATAACTTCTTCCCCTGAAACAGTCCAATCCTTCACACTCAGACAAAGAAAAAAGCCCGCGTAATCGCGAGCCGTAAACGGTATATATTCATTAAAGGGGGTATGACATCATTATAAGTGACGAATGTTAAACCCTGATTAACGTAATATTACAGGAAGGTTACAATTTATCAAAGCGCTTTAACCGGTGTAGTAGATCCATATGCTTCATCGAGCAACCGGAGCTTCTTAACGATATAGTCTTGGTACTGACTGTTGTACGCAGCAGGCTCCTTCGGATTCGGCATCCGCTCGATCCGTCGCGCGCCTTCCGTCTCCTCCTCTGGTCCGGCCGGCCAGACGATCTTGCTAACGGCACCGCAGCCAAGTCCGATCACAGATTGACGTTCCTCCATCATGATGATGTTGTAGAGACTATCCTTGCCTGGAAGCGCATAGCCAACGTTCTCAAGATTGCCTAGGATGTTCTTCTGACGATACAGATAGTACGGTACATATCCATGCGCGATCGTCCATTCATTCGTCATCCGCACCATCTCTTCGATCTCTTGGCGCTCTGCCACCTTATATCGGTCCCGTTCCTTCGTCATCTTCGACGCCCGCTTGAACGATAACGTATGCACCGTCAACGATTCCGGAAGCAGCTTCGCAGTCTCCTTCAGCGAACGATCGTAGGACTCCACATCTTCATTCGGCAATCCGATGATCAGATCCATGTTGATATTATTCAGCCCCATCTCACGTGCCAGGTGGAACTTCTCCACGGTCTCCGTCACCGTATGATGTCTGCCGATCGCATCGAGCGTAGCCTGCGTGAAGCTCTGTGGATTGATGCTGATCCGATCGACGTTCCACTTCTTCATCACATCGATCTTATCCGGCGTGATCGTGTCCGGTCTACCTGCTTCGACGGTCAGTTCACGCACCCGATCCATGCTTGGGAAGCTCTCGTGCATCGCGAGAAACAACGCATCCATCTGCTCAGCTGTAATACTCGTCGGTGTACCGCCACCCCAGTAGATCGTCGTGATGCCAAGCCCCTGCTCGTGAAGCCAAGCGCCGATCGCGCGTATCTCATGGTCAAGTCCAATGAGGAACTCCTCCACCGAGCCGTTGTTACCGCGTATATCGTATGCTGGAAACGTGCAGTAGGCGCATTTGGTCGGACAGAACGGGATGCCGATATAGATGCTCACTTCTCGATCCAGTCTGAACAGATCAGGAAGCACGGCTAATTGACGCTCCGCAACCTCGCTCAGCAGCTTCACCTTCCCCGGTGTCACGAGATAATCTTCCGCCAGTATCCGCTCCGCTTCCTCACGTCCATGCTCTGCTAGCAGATTATGCATCAGCTTCGTCGGCCTTACACCAGTTAGTACTCCCCAAGGCTGTTCCAGTCCTGTTGCCTCTCGCAGCAGCTCCAGCGAGCTGATCAGCACTGCGCGCTTCAACAGCTTGCGATCATCCTCACCGGTGCGCTTACTATCAGGCGACCATCTGAACTCGTGATGCAGCTGCTGACCGTCATAAGTATACGATCCCAGCAGCGCATAGGACGATGCTCCCGATACTGCAACCTCTAGTGTGAGAACCGCGTCACTGTCCGCATCCTTCTCATAAGTGACCTCTACTTGTTCATAGAAGGCACGTATCATATTGAATAATTCCGTTTCATAATCATGGAACCCGATCTGTTCGACCCGTACGATCATTCGATCCAACCTCGCTTTCGATCCGTGCGCATTTATCTTATCCATCAGTCGTGACGATCCATGCCTCGATCCATCCCAGGTGGTATCATCGCATAGCGATAGCCCGCCCTATGTCACACCCAACATATATCATGACAACCTAACCCTATTAACCGAAATCAACGACCATTGTAACACATCTATCACACCTCGCATACTACCCGCCGCATAGCTACTTCATATATAGGACTCCTGTATGCTGGCCTGATAAGTGATACCGGAGTCTCAGTCTCTGTCAGTCCGGATACGACTAGACATCTAGATGACCGGACAGGTTAATCCATCGCCTAACACGCCTAACTCTAGGCCGCATCTTTGGCATAATCTACTTGTCCGCAGAGGGCCGATATTATGTTAACCTATAAAAGTCCTGAAATCGCATGAAGCGGTTTCAATGGAAGGTATCTATTCAATAATGGTGCTCAGCGAGAGTTAGGATTCCACGGTATGATGAGCCTTCCGCACCATCTGAGGCCTGTTACTGGATCTTGCCCGTTACCGGATATTCCCTCGGCTTAACGGAACTCAGATCCCTTATTTGGTTCAAATCATGCTGTTTTCAGATTCTAACGGAACAGAGATCCCTTATCTCGTCGATATAGGCTGATATATTCGCAGTTTATCATAGATAACGTACTCCAGTTCCGTTAACCCTCGATAAAAGGGGCTTTGAGCGAAATAGCGCACCTCAGTTCCGTTAGCATCCCACCATGCATGCTGTAGGGCGGTCGGCGAGGCGAGGTCGATATGAGGATGGTCCGAGCATCGTTCTGAAGGACCCTACTCAACCTAACTAAGCAGCAGCAGTCTTGAATAGAGCCACACTATAACAGACGAGGAGGATAAGCATGACGAAAAAGATCGTAGCTATGTTGGTCGCTCTGGTCATGGCTTTAACATTTACAAACACGGCTTATGCCGCAACAAGCAGTAGCAAGGCAGATGCAATCATCAAGACAGCGAAGTCTTTAATCGGCCGTGCCGAATACGACTTCGGGACACGCAGCCCAAGCCGTCTCATCTTCGATTGTTCTTCGTTCACGGAGTATGTGTTCGAGAAGCATGGGGTCGAGCTCAAATGGGGGACACGTTATCAGAAGAAAGCCGGCAAGTATGTCAGCAAGTCGAACTTGCGTAAAGGCGATCTCGTCTTCTTCAGCAGCAGCAGCTCGAGCAAGGCGATCAAGCATGTCGGTATCTATATCGGAAGTGGAAAATTCATTCATATACTTGACGTCAATGGTAGTGACGTTCACATCTCCAGTCTGAACAGCGGCAAATGGGAAGACCGCTATGTATCGGCGAGAAGAGTCCTGTAATCATGGACATGAAGCTCTCATCATCGCGAGATGATCGAGGCTTCTCATACATAACCCTAGGCAGTAACCAAACCCTCTACCGCGACAATCCGCAACGGCGATTCATACATGGTGAATAAACAGCCGCCCCCACTTAGGTAACGCCCGTCCAACTACGAGCCTTCTCGGATAAGGCGCGTGGTCGAAGACACGCTATCCCCTCGAGTAACGCCCGTCCAACTACGAGCCTTCTCGGATAAGGCGCGTGGTCGAAGACACGCTATCCCCTCGAGTAACGCCCGTCCAACTATGAGCCTTCTCGGATAAGGCGCATGGTCGAAGACACGCTATCCCCTCTCGAGTAACACCCACCAAGCTACGGCAGCCTTCTCGGATAAGGCGCATGGTCGAATAATCGACCGCTACCTTCCTCCACACCTTCGATGGATAATCTCTCGATTGACTCGCGTTGAATGGTCTCACGAACATCGTAGGGTATCATCTGTTGAACCGATTGTAGTACGATCATCTGCTTCATCGATTGCCTCATAACGTCTGGCCTCACTAGTAAGGATAAGTTATCTATCCTTATTGTAGCCACGAAACGTCAAAGCCAATCACAATTCTAACATTTACCTAGCCTTCACCGATTCGTCTAACCTGTCTCACATTCGCTTCAGGGGACACCTCATAGGCTTCTTCATACTCAAGTAGACCGATCTCACAATGTTTACCGATCCTTACTCTCTTACCCTGCACGATAGAAGCCTCCGTGTTCTCCAGCTCGACCACATCGCCCTCGATCCTACCCGCTGTAAGACGAGGCACGGTGCGGGTAAGCCAGAGCAGCGACATCAAGCTAAACTTCGACTTGACGACACGGATCATCGCGCCATCGATCTCCTTCGCATCGCTGTTTCCGTGTAATGTGATATCGATCTGATCAGCATGTAGCTGCTCTTGGATATGGAACGATCCAGTCACCTTAACCGACTTCGCTTGGCAGCTTCCGCCGATTTTGATCTCCCCGGTGCAGTTGACTTCCTCTGCATTCAGATTCCCATGTACTCTAACTGCTCCAGAATTCGTAACACGTTGAGCGCTGACATGCCCTTCAACCATGACCGATCCGTTCGCAACGAATCTCTCCACCTGTGCATGCCCGCTTACCCTCGCCGATCCATTCGTTGTCATCTCACTAGCTATGATGCTGCCATCTACACTGGAGCTCCCGTTAGACGTGAAGGTGAGACACTCGATATCACCAGTGATCTGTCCCGTACCATCGATCCTGACTGTGTCATACATTCCTCCTGTAGCCGTCCCCGATCCCGAGATACGAATGCTGTTCTTCGATTGCTCTACCATATCCTCATCTCCCCATAAGATGCTAGGCTTCAGAACACGCTTCTATAGTTCACAGCATAGACTTGCTACGATCGAAGTCTCACGAAGACCTCCTATAGTGCTTGCTTAAGAGCCTCGTTCTTCACTATCGATGACGAGCGTGACCGGTCCCCAGTTCGTCAGCTGGACATCCATCATCGCACCGAATCGCCCGGTCTGAACCTCTATCCCATGCTCGCGGAGTAGCGCGTTGAAACGTTCAACCATCGGTTCAGCATGCTCCGGTCTAGCTGCAGCCATGAAGTTAGGTCGACGGCCCTTGCGGCAATCACCATACAGGGTGAACTGCGAGACGGATAAGATCTGGCCACCGATATCGAGCAGAGACAGGTTCATCTTCCCTTCCTGATCCTCGAAGATACGCAGGTTGACGATCTTGTCCGCCATCCACCGGATATCCGCTTCTGTATCTTCATGGCGGATACCGACTAGCAGGACCAGTCCTTGACTGATCTCTCCGACCGTTGTGCTGTCAACCTCTACCCGCGCTTGCTTGCTGCGTTGCACGACGATTCTCATAGAGAATCTTACCTCCTCACTCTGTGATGACGAAGCAGCGATAAGGGGCATATGATGATGCACCCGCTTACGATAACCATCACCCCGATCTGCCCCCAGCTACTGCATGATCCGCTGTACCGAGAAGATATCCTTCACTCGCTTGATCATCTCCACGATCGCATGTAAGTGATCTTTATTCCGGATCAAGAGCGACATATGGATGTGAGCGATCTTGTTCTTGTCGGATCGCCCAGATACGGCGGCGATGACCGTCTTACTCTCGGAGACGACTTGTAGGACGTCGTTCAGTAAGCCTCTGCGATCATGTCCGAGAATCTCGATCTCGACGTTGTAGTTCGCCTCGACCGATGCTTCCCACTCGACTTCGATCAAGCGACTAGATTCGTCGCCATCCTCCTGGAGCACGGGTAAGTTCGTGCAGTCAGCACGATGCACGGACACGCCACGTCCTCGCGTAATATAGCCTAATATATCGTCGCCGGGAACCGGGTTACAGCACCTCGCGAACCGCACCATGACGTTGTCGACGCCCTTGACACGGATGCCGTGCGTTGGTCGTGCCTTACGCGCCGATGCGGGCCTCAGCTCCTTCACCTCACCGGTCAACTCGATATCCGCTTTCTCCTTGCGGAACCGATCGAGTAGACGCGTACAGATCTGTGAAGCGGTGATGCCTCCAATCCCAGTAGCGGACAACATATCCTCGATATCTTGGAAGGCGAATTTCTTCGCTACCTCGAGCATATTCTCGTCCGTCATCACGATATGCGGCTCGTAGCCGAGACGCTTCAGCTCACGCTCGATCGCTTGCTCGCCTGCTTTGATGTTATCCTCGCGTTGTTCTTTTTTGAACCATTGCTTAATCTTCGTCCGCGCATTCGAAGATTGGGCGATCTTCAGCCAGTCCTGGCTCGGTCCATACGAATGCTTCGAAGTTAGGATCTCGATGATATCTCCGGTCTTCAGCTTGTGATCTAACGGTACGATCCGACCATTCACCTTGGCCCCGATCGTCCGATTACCGACCTCGGTATGGATTCGATACGCGAAGTCGAGCGGTACGGAACCTGCCGGCAGCTCGATCACCTCGCCCTTCGGTGTGAACACATAGACGAGATCCGAGAAGAAATCAACCTTCAGCTGCTCCATGAACTCTGAAGCATCACGCACCTCGTTCTGAAGCTCCAGTATCTCACGGAACCAGTTCAGCTTCTCCTCGAAGCTGCCGCTGGGAACGACTGTTCCTTCTTTGTACGCCCAGTGTGCAGCGACCCCAAACTCTGACGTCTTATGCATCTCGTACGTACGAATCTGAACCTCAAGTGGCTCGCCGTTCGGCCCGATGACCGTCGTATGTAACGATTGATACATATTCGGTTTTGGCATGGCGATATAATCCTTGAACCGTCCGGGCATCGGTTTCCATAGCGTATGGATGATACCGAGTGTGGCGTAACAATCCTTGATATTATCGACGAGGATGCGGATCGCTAGCAGATCATAGATCTCGTTAAACTGCTTGCTCTGCATCATCATCTTCTTATAGATGCTATAGATATGCTTCGGACGCCCCGATATCTCGCCTTCGATCCCCGTCTCTGTCAGCTTCTCTGAGATCTTCTCGATACAGAGGTCGATGAATTCTTCTCGCTCGGCCCGTTTCTTCTTCATCAAATTCGCGATGCGATAGTATTGCTGTGGATTCATATAACGAAGGGAGATGTCCTCCATCTCCCATTTGATCGCGGATATCCCCAATCTGTGTGCTAGCGGACAGAAGATTTCCAGTGTTTCCTCCGCAATCTTGCGTTGCCTGTCTTCAGACTGATATTTGAGCGTCCGCATATTATGAAGTCGGTCCGCTAGCTTGATCAGGATGACTCGCAGATCCTGCGCCATCGCTACGATCATCTTACGATAATTCGCGTTCTGCTGCTCTTCCTTCGTCTTGAAACGGATCTTCTCCAGCTTCGTCAGACTATCGACCAACATCGCGCAGGTGAACCCGAATCTGTCACGCACCATCTCCAGCGTAACGTTCGTATCCTCCACGACGTCATGAAGCAGCGCAGCCTCCAACGTCGTCGCGTCTAGTTGCATGTCGACGAGGATCTCCGCTACAGCTACAGGATGCAGGATATACGGTTCTCCAGATTTGCGAACTTGTCCGGTATGCGCCTTCTCTGCGAATACATAAGCTTCCCGTATGCGCTCGAGATCACTCGATTTGAGATACTGTCCGGCCTTGTCCAACAGTTGATCGATGCCCATGTGTGTTCCTTCCTCTATCGTTTGCATTGCCGCCGCCTCAAACATAAGGTTTTCTATTCATTATGAATGGTCTATCCCATTACGTCAATTCTATAATAGACCGCATCCCATTAATACGTAACGAGTGAATGAACGGGTATGTCCCCCAGCTTCTGCCGGCCATCCAAGTAAGATAATTCGATGAGGAATGTGGACGCTACGACGTGACCGCCAAGTTGACGAACGAGATCAACGCATGTCGCGATCGTTCCGCCTGTCGCAAGCAAGTCGTCCGCGATCAGTACTTTCTGCCCGGGCTTGATCGCATCCTCATGGACCGCGAGCTTATCTTTACCATACTCGAGTGCATAATCTGCTTCGATCGAAGCGTATGGCAGCTTGCCGCTCTTGCGTATCGGTACGAACCCTACTCCAAGTGCATAGGCGAGGGGTGCACCGACGACGAAGCCTCTTGCCTCCGGACCGGCGATGACATCGATCTCGAGATGCCTGAGCTGTTCAGTCATCTGGTCGATCGCCGCCTTATAGGCAGGACCATCCTGCAGTAATGTCGTGATGTCTTTGAATCGGATACCAGGTTGAGGGAAATCTTGAATGACTCGAATATACGGTTTAAACTCCATCTTCTAGCCCACCTTATGTTCAAAATATCTGATGATAGCAACTTACGTCGAGCATGTGACGAACATTGAACGAATCATACGATCCTTCATCTTACTCACTTACTGTGCTAGCTGCTGCGATGGTTCGCTCTCCCTTACGAGATCCACGATCATCTGCGTCAGCTGCTCCGTCGTCAGCAGCATGAACTCCTCCGCTAGTGGCTGACCGGCCGTCCGCTTCTGATACAGTGCAGACTCAGTCAAGTCACGTGGCTGCGGCTTCGCGACGAATTCGTACCTTCCTGCGGAGCGAGTGATGAATCCGAGATCCTCGAATACTCTTACGATGAATGAGATGTCCTTGGCTGAGAAGCCTGAACGACCGCTCCATGACTGTATCAGTCGCTCATCTGTCGCCTGCCACGTATGCTGCTGCTTCAAGTACGCATAGATATGCTTAAAGCGGTCTCGAGAAGGACAACCAGACGCCATATCCTCAGCGTCCGCGAACCAGACACAGATGCGCTGCAGACCATCACCGCAACTCTCTAGCAAGCGCACTAGCTGCTGCTTCGAGCGAGGTATCTGCACAAGCACAAGATCCGTCGGCTGCGCATACTCCGATCCGTGACCGTCAGAGGTTAATCGGCCGTTGTCATCGCAAAGAACGATGCTGCGCTCACCGAACTTCGCCGTCACAGTCCTTCGCCAGTATTCGTAGTTGTCGAAGATGACGAACGCGGCATCGTCTCTAAGACCGGGATATGACCGTCCCTCTTGCGTCTGCTCGTTCATCGATCGCGTCGGTGTTAGTCCCCGCCAGTCGAACACTTGTAGATGGTTCACACGGATGTCTTGGATGAGAAGCTGCGACTTGCGGACTCCGTTCCATTCATTCACCTGCAGCTCTCCGATCACATCGACCTTCGCATGCGGTGCGAACTGCGTATGCAGCTCACCGATGCCGAAGCCGACCGCATCGAGCTGCTGACCGCCGCTATGGTCGGATAGCGTCAGCTTGAGATGCTGCCCTTCCTTGCCGATCTTGCGTAGCTGTCGAATATCAGCCTGCTCCAGCAGGAATCTAGGGCCGCGATTGCCGATACCATATGGCGCGAGCGCCTCTAGCTGTTCGATGAGGTCTACCGTACACTCCTCGATCGTACAGCGTATATCGATGTCCGTGAGCGGGATGTAATCTTCCTTCGACAGCCGATCGCCCGCCAGACTATTCAGCCGAGCATGAAGCTCAGGCAATCGTTCTGCCTGGAGTGACATGCCAGCAGCAGCTTGATGCCCTCCATAGTGATCGAGCAGGTCGGCACACTCGGTTAATGCCTGGTATATATCGAAGCCGCTGATCGACCTTGCTGATCCTTTCGCTATCCCGCTCTCCGGATCGATCGTGAAGACGAGTGTCGGACGATAGAATCTCTCCAGCAACCGGGCAGCGACGATACCGATAACCCCAGCATTCCAGCCTTCTCCCGAGCATATCAAGACTGGCGGAAGCTCACGATCACCTATGCCGTGATGATGTTCTAACTGCTGTATCGCTTCCTCAGCTGTCTCCTCAACGATCCGCTGCCTGTCACGATTAAGCTCGTCCAGCTGTTGTGCCAGTAAGTACGCTTCTTGCTCATGCTCAGTCGTTAGTAGTTTCACTGCTGCATCAGCCGAGGTTAGTCTACCGCTTGCGTTGATGCGTGGCGCCACGGCGAAGCCGATATGTCCTGCACTGATCTCCTTATCATCAAGTCCGGATACATGGAACAACGCCTGCAGGCCGATGTATGATGTTCGCTGCATGCGCGCCAGTCCAAGCTGTACGAGCGTTCTATTCTCGCCAGTGAGCGGCATCAGATCAGCGATCGTGCCGAGTGCCGCCAGCTCGGTAAGTCGCTGCGGAACATGCTCCGTCAGTGCTTGTGCCAGCTTGAAAGCGACACCCACTCCGGCAAGCTGCTTGAACGGATACAGACAGTCTGGTTTTTTCGGGTTCAGGATAGCGAGCGCTGTCGGCAGTCGTGCTGGTGGTTCATGATGGTCGGTGATGATGAGCTTCAGACCTAGCTCAGCAGCATACTTCGCTTCCTCATAAGCACTGATCCCAGTATCGACTGTGATGAGGAGATTCACTCCATCTTGCTTGGCTTTATCCAGTGCAGGCTTGTTCAATCCATATCCCTCGTGAACACGATGCGGGATATAGTAATCGAAGCTTGCTCCTAGCTCCCTCATCAACCAGATCATGAGCGATGTACTGCTGATCCCATCCGCATCATAATCTCCATATATGCGGATGTGCTCGCCTTGAGCGATCGACTGGCGCACCACTTCGACCGCCTTGCTCATCCCGTCCATCAGGTATGGGTCGTGCAGCGCTTCCTCACTCGTATCTAGGAACGCTCTAATCTGCTCAGGAGTAGAGTATCCCCTTATCAGAAGAAGCCTGGCGACAAGCGGATGGATCCCGCACTCATCGGCCAGGCGATTGGCTAACTCTTGTTCGATATGTTGGAGCTTCCAGCGCGTTCTGGATGGTTGCATCCGGTCTCCCCCTCTCCTTACTTCATCCGGAATACTTAATGCAGCACTGTCGGCCGATCGCCGTCCTCTTGTTCGTAACCGGGATTGTACGGGAATGAAGGATCGTATGGATTCACGTGAACGAAGACATCGGATATATTCGCGAATCGACCGATGAGCATCGACTTAACATGACGGGCGATATCGTGTCCTTCAAGCACGGTGATCTTCGGATTCACGCTGATCTTCACATCGACGATCAAGTAATGCCCATGCTCCCTCGCCCTCAGGTCATCGATCGCTTGGACGCCTTTAACCTTGCGGATCGCGTCATACAGATGCTGTGAATCTTCTTCATGAAGCACGTGATCCATCGTGTTGTGGATGGACTCCCGGATGAGGTTATACCCCATCTTCAAGATCATGAGCGATACGACGACACCAGCAACCGGATCGAGGAAGTACAGGGCAGGCATACCGATATACTGTCCGAGTACCGCTCCACCGACCCCGATCAGAGCGGCGACCGAGGAATATACATCGGAGCGATGCTCCCAAGCATTGGCGATCAACGCCTGACTGTTCAGCCTCTTACCGAGACGGTACTTATACTGAAACATCGCTTCCTTCACGACGATCGAGATTAATATCGCGATCAGTGCGATGCCTTTCGGTGCTTCAGATACACCGTCTGCGATCGCTTGGATCGAGTTAATCGCGATCTCTAGACCAACATATAGCAGCAATAACGATACGACGATCGCCGCGATCGATTCTGCCTTCCCATGACCGTAAGGATGATCTTTATCCGGCGGTTTATGTGCAGCTCGCAGCCCGATCAGCACGATGAACGATCCTGCGATATCCGAAGCCGAATGGGCTGCATCCGCGATCAGCGCCTTACTATTCGAGATCATCCCGACGATGAACTTCATAAGGGCCAGCACGATGTTGCCGATGATGCCGACCCACGCTCCGATAGATGCTTTCGATAATCTTTGATCTGTTGCCATACGAGACCCCTTCGAAGGTGTTGATATTGATATAGGTGACTACTCTGTTACAACCGGCTTATTCTTATGCAGCGTCTTCGACTTCAGGAAGTACCAGATCGGGGTAGCGATGAAGAGTGACGAGTAACCGCCGAATATGAGACCGATCGTGATCGCCAGTGAGAATAAGAAGATCGATGGGCTGCCGAAGATGAGTAGCGCGACTGAAGCGACAACGACGGTCAGCATCGTATTGATCGTCCGTGATAATGTCTGCCACAAGCTGTCGTTCACGAGTTTCTTCAGATCATCTTTGTTCCTAAGCTTCGCGAATCGCAGGTTATCGCGGATACGGTCGAAGATGACGATCGTATCGTTGATCGAGTAACCGACGATCGTCAGGATCGCAGCGATGAATGTCAGATCGACCTCCAGCCGGAAGATCGAGAATATACTGATGACTAGGAATGCGTCGTGAAGCAAGGCGATGATCGCAGCGATCGCGAACCGCCACTCGAATCGTACGAGCACATAGATCATGATCCCCAGACTAGCCATGGCAATCGCTAGTAAAGCTCGATTACGCAATTCGAATGCAAGCACAGGATCGACGGTGTTCTGTTCATAGGATGCTGCGCCCTCGCCGAACTCCGCATCGAAAGCCGCTTCTAGTTGATTAATCTCCTCTTCGGTTAATACCCGATCATATCGTAGCGTAATCCGCTCATGATTCGTACCACCGAGATTCCTCGTGGATGGTTCGAAGCCCGCCTCCACTAACAGAGCATCGACTGTCTCCTGTGTAGTCCCTTGGTTCAACGAGATATCTAACGTCGTTCCTGCTTTAAAGTCTACACCATAGTTCAGGCCTGAGACGAACAGCATGATGATACCAAGCAGTGTGATCACGATCGAGAACGTATAAGCTTTCTTACTATGTCGCATGAAGTCAAGCTTGCTAATCGACTTCTCATGCGCCTCATCTCTAGAAGATATGCTCTTAATCTCCGATTGTTGAACACCGAAGTACGATGGCTTCTTGAAGCGATCTGTCCGCACGATCCATAGGATCAGCAGTCTGGATAGCAGCACGTTCGTCAGCATGCCGATCAGGATGCTTAAGATGAGCGTTAGCGCGAAGCCCTTGATCGCTCCTTGACCGATCGAGAATAAGACGGCAGCGGCGATGATCGTCGTCAAGTTCGCATCGACGATCGTCCGGAACGAGGTTCGCGAACCGGAACGAACGGCAGACAAGATCGTCTTGCCGACTCGCAGCTCCTCGCGGAACCGTTCATACGTTATAATATTGGCATCGACCGCCATACCGATCCCTAGTACGAATGCCGCGATACCTGGCAGCGTAAGCGTGGCGTTCATCAGGTTAAAGACGATCAGCAGCAGCCATACATAGACGATCAGAGTGAATGAGGCGATGAGACCCGGTAATCGGTAATAAACAGCCATGAAGATGAGGATCAAGATCGAACCGATGATACCCGCGAACATCGTCTTGTCGAGTGAAGCTTGTCCGAGCGACGCATCGACTTGTTGTATGTATTTCTCCGTCAGCTTGAGCGGTAGCGCGCCAAGATTGATCGTATCGGCGAGCTCTTGCGCTTCCTCTACCGTACGCTGACCTGTAATCGTCGCTTTACCACCGCTTATGGCATAGTTAACCTCAGGTGCGGAGATGATCTCATCATCCAACATGATCGCCAGGACGTTAGTAGGTCTTGGGAATTGGGAAAGTTTATTCGTAATATCGTAGAACTTATTCGCTTCTTTCAGCTCGATCTGAACGAACGGTTGTCTCAGATCATCATAGCCGACCTTAGCAGTTCCTTCTACGAAGTCCGTCCCGCGTAGCTCGATATTACAGAAGCCTTCCTCAGGCGCACAGCCGTCCATACTACGGAAGGTTAGTACAGCCGGATCCTTCATCCGCTGCCTTACTTCGTCGATATTCTCGACGCCTGCGATGCGGACACGGATGCGATCCTCACCCTCCGGATTGATCTCCGGCTCCCCGACACCACCGACGACGTCGGCCCGCTTCTGAAGATTCTGTGCCGTGACGATCAGCGCATCACGCGTGACTTCCTGACCTTCCTCAAGCGGTGAAGCTTCGTATAAAATTTCAAAACCGCCCTTCAAGTCGAGTCCTAGCTTCACGGAATCGAGTATGTTCGGAACGGTTCCTATGATGATCGCAAGCGATGCGAACACAGTTAAGATGAATGCGACAAATCTTTTCATAGACAGGACTACTCCCTTCAACGCTCAGTATTCCTATTATACTCGCCACTCATCGCAATCGCAAACAAGTGAGAACAGCCTGACGCATATACTATTCGTGGAATTTGATGCCTTTATACGCGCTTAACGTCAGCCAGTTCATATATTGCGTCACGCGCAGAGACAAGATATCGTTGATCAGTCGGTGCAGTGGAGGAATCCCTGTCTGTTGGTACCGCTCACTGACGAATTCCCATATTTCTTTGCCGGTTACACCTTCGTATCCGAGCAGCGAGAATTCGTCCGCCTTACTAAGACACAGCTCTTCGATGATACGGCTCAGTTCATCGCTCTCATCCCCTACTTCCGTTCCCTCTCCTTCGCTCCACTCATGGTGCTCAGCGGTAGCTTCCGCTTCTTCATCGTCTTGCCTTACATCGCTTCCGTTCACATTCGCAGATAACTCATCTGCTGTCCCATCAGTCTCGGCCCAACCATGGCTCTCGTTCGCAGCGATCACTTCAGTCTCGATGTGTGGCTCGGCAATATCACCATCTATTCCTTCCCTTCCTGCTTCAGGATGATCCGTGATAGGGGCCGTAGTGACTTGTTCCATAGGGTCAGCTATCTCGTCGTGATGGTTGATATGGTCAGCTCCCTCACGATCCTCATCACGTTCACGGTTGTCCCCATTCTCTTGATCACGTTGACGTGCCTGCCCTACGACATAGATGCGAGTATCTTCGATATTATCCACGTTATTCTCCCTCCATTGCTGCTATATCCGATTCGATCCTGTCGATCGATATGTACATTATCGCATATATATCTGTATGTTGTTCGCCACCCTCTTCACAAATTCCTGCTTTCGATTCGTCTATCCACTCTGTATCACCTATCCCTCTCGAAGTTTTGCGCATAGGCTTGGTCACCTTCAGCATATGCATATATAAGCATGTACGACCGTAAGTGAGGAGCAGTGTACGACGTGAACAAAGTGAAACAATCATTCATCCACGGGACGATCATCTTACTCATCGCAGGCGTTATCAATCGCATACTCGGCTTCGTACCACGCATGACGTTGCCGCGCGTCATCGGGGCAGAAGGGATCGGCCTCTATCAGATGGGTTTCCCACTGCTGAACATCATGATCACGATCATCACGGGCGGACTCCCTCTCGCGATCGCCAAGCTCATCTCGGAGGCAGAATCAGCAGATGACGAGCAGATGATCCGCCGCATCCTTCGTGTCTCCTTACTGTTCGTCGTCATTAACGGTCTGCTCTTCACTGCTATATGCTGGTGGATCGGTCCTTGGATAGGAACTCATCTATTGACAGATAGCAGAGTGATCCCGACGATCACCGCGATGAGCCCGATCATCACGATCGTGGGCATCTCATCGGTCTTCCGTGGATACTACCAAGGACGGCAGAATATGATCCCGACCGCTACTTCGCAGATTATGGAGACGATCGTCCGTATATTCGGCATGCTGGCATTGGCCTGGTTCATGCTCCCCTACGGTATCGAATGGGCAGCAGCCGGCGCGATGCTGGGCGTGTTGATCGGAGAGATCTGTGGACTGGCCGTTCTGATGTTCCAATACCGTTCATATCGCCGTAGCGAGTTTCCTCGCCCGAGCCCTACTAGCCATGACAAGAAGCTGGACGGGGCCGCGTTCCGCCGTTTGATGCGAACATCGATTCCCGTGACAGCGAGCAGGCTCGTGGGCTCTGGTTCATACTTTCTCGAATCGATCATCACGGTACAGAGCCTCGCCGCTGCAGGTATCGCGACAGCGATGGCCACTGCTCAGTATGGGGCTCTACAAGGTATGGTTATCCCGATCTTACTGCTGCCGGGTGTGCTCACATATTCCTTATCTGTGTCGCTCGTCCCGTCGTTGTCCGAAGCAGCTGCACGCAACGACATGGCGATGATCCACAAACGCTTGCACCAGTCGATGCGACTGGCGTTAGTGGCAGGGGCTCCGTTCGTCGTCATCATGTACTTGCTAGCAGACCCTCTCACACAGCTATTATATGCAGATGATTCCGTAGGTCGACTCCTTCAGATTATGGCACCTGTTGCTCTGTTTCTATACTTTCAGGGACCGCTACAGGCTGCATTACAGGCTCTTGACCATCCTGGCAAGGCGCTGCTTAATTCATTCGTCGGAGCTTGTGTGAAGCTCACGCTGATCGTCGTGCTCGCGGCCAAGCTTCAGATGGGTATCATCGGTGTTATCCTTGCGATTAATCTGAATATCGTGCTCGTCACAGTGCTCCATTATATCAGCGTCTTACGGACGATCCGGTTCCGCTTGAAGCTCATCGACTTCATCATGGTCGGGATCTGCTCGGCGATCATGGCAGCTGCGGTGTTGTTGATCCAGTCTGACATATGGCAAGCTTCACCGACGCTGAAGCTATTATTCGCGATCATGGGCGGTATGGCCGTGTATCTGATCGCGATATTCTCGAGTGGACTCGTCGATAAGCATGACCTCATCCGTATTCCTTGGCTTGGACCGCGACTTCGACGTCAGAAGTAAAGTATGCGGAGCCGCCCTTGATTTGGTCATTTATTCTTCCTTTCCTTTAGATCGATATACAGCTGTCCCTTATGGTCTAGCGTGCATAAGAATACGTCCTTGAACTCTTGTATACCGCGTTTACGTACTTGATCCTTGAGCCAAAACCGGGTCTGTCCGATCTTCTGCAGATTCTGATCCTGCACTTTACCGTCCATGATTAGTGGCAGTGGGAGTCCTTCGTACCTGATCTGCACATGCTGGTTCTGATCCGAGCCATCTTTACCCATGCTCTTCTTATCGACGACCGTCAGTTTACCCGTCGTTTCAAGTGTGGCGAACTCTACATCAGCGGGATTCGGCACCTTGTTCTCACGAAGCTGAAACATCAGATCATCTATCGTATATCGAAGCTTATGCATCTCGTCATCGCGTATCTGACCATTCTCCATGATCGTGCTTGGGAGACCGTCGAACGTCTTGCGAAGCTTATCATTCTTTAGTGTGATGAAGGCGATCGTGATCTGAATCGCGACGAGTGTCGCCATCGGTAGAAAGCCTTCTAGCATGTTCTGCTTCGGGTTCTCGATGATGATGACAGCTAGCTCCGCGATCATGATCGAGTTCACGAGGTCAAATACCGACAGTTTGCCGATCTCCCTCTTGCCCATCAAGCGCATGGCTAGGAAGACGACGAAGTAGACCAGTACCGTTCGCAAGAAGATCGTCAACAGTTCCATCGTTTCGATTCCCTTCGTATTCCATGATTCATGTTCTCCGTCATGCTTCCTTGCTTCCTTGCTTCCTTGCTTCCTTGCTTCCTTGCTTCCTTGCTTCCTTGCTTCCTTGCTTCCTTGCTTCCTTGCTTCTTGCTTTACGCAACGTAACTTGTATTGTGTTCCGGGACATTTTCGAGCATACAGCAGAAGCATGTTCAATTGTTGGCAAAAACCCATCTGCAGTCTATTCGAGAATAGTTCTATCGACGGGGGCTTGACCATACAATGTACAAATATCATCGATTCACGAAATAGGAGGATAAACGAATGGGTACAGTAGGAAGTGTCAATCCGGTTAGAGTGAAGCCGCCGCTTATCACAGGACTAATCTACGCTTTTATCTTCATGGCGATATGCACGATCGTACTGTCTTTCATGTTGTGGCTGAGTGATCTCGGTGAGCATTCGCTAAGCTCTGCGGCGTTCATCATTCACGGAGTATCGGTGCTTGCTGGAGGGTTCGTGTCTGGACGACACTCCCTGCGTAAAGGCTGGCTGAATGGCAGCATGGTAGGTCTCGTGTATGCGATCATCATCATCCTCGTCGGTTTCTTGGGGTTCGATGCGGGACTCCATCTCCAGACCTTCATCCTGACAGGGATCTGTATCGCCGCCGCTGCTGTAGGAGGCATGCTCGGGGTGAATACTAGGAAGTAGATGCAGTCACCCGAGAACATTCGCCTATAAGAATTTATCTCAAATAAACTCCCCCACGTGAAAAAAACTGCCTCGATATGATCAGCATCCCGGGTATCATCGATTCGGATGTTGTTCATAGTCGAGGCAGTTCTGTAGGTGTATCTAGGGTTCGTTGATAGAACCTCAGCGTTATTCGATCAGTCTTTGATCAGGCTGTCCTGTGCAGCCTTCTCCTTCTCTTCCGTCTTCTCCGGTTCCTTCTCTTCGATATTCGGGCTAGAGACGACGTTGTTCACGGCAGACCGGTCGAACGTCAGCTTCATCTGATCGTTAACCTTTAGCACGACGATATCATCTGTGATCGTCTCGATCGTTCCATGTAATCCGCCGATTGTCGTGATCTTGTCGCCTTTCTTCAGTGCGTTCAGCATCTGCGTGCGAACCTTGTTACGCTTCTGCTGTGGACGGATGAGCAGGAAGTAGAACACGACGAACATCAGGATGAAAGGCAATAGTAGCTGGATGATATTACCTCCGCCAGCTGGGGTAGTTGCTGCTTGGTTCAAGAACATACTGTGATCCTCCTTCGTTAACTGGGGTTCCTAGAACCCGCTTTCGTTGGTGTGCATCTGGTACTGGTCGAAAAACTCATCTCGAAAATCGAGCAACCTGTCTTCCATGATCGCCTGTCTGACCTGACGCATCAGATTGATCAGAAAATATAAGTTATGATAGGTTGTCAGACGAATGCCGAACGTCTCGTCCGCCTTAATCAGGTGGCGGATGTAAGCACGTGAGTAGTTGCGGCATGTGTAACAATCACACTTCGGATCTAATGGCCCGAAGTCTCTTATGTACTTCGCGTTACGCACGACTAACCGACCTTGGCTCGTCATCGTCGTTCCGTTCCTCGCGATGCGAGTCGGCAGCACACAGTCGAACATGTCGATTCCACGGATCGAGCCTTCGATCAGTGCGTCAGGTGATCCTACCCCCATCAGGTAGCGAGGCTTGTCCCCAGGGAGGTATGGTACCGTCGCTTCGATCATCTCGTACATCATCTGCTTCGGTTCACCGACACTTAATCCTCCAATAGCATACCCCGGAAAATCCATGGAAGTCAACTCCAGCGCACTCTGTTTACGCAATTTCTCATACATGCCACCTTGCACGATTGCGAATAGCGCTTGATCCTCTGGTCGCGCATGTGCCGTCAAGCATCTCTCCGCCCAACGAGTCGTCCGCTCGAGCGATTGCTTCACGTAATCTTCCTCTGCTGGATATGGTGGGCATTCATCGAACGCCATCATGATGTCCGGTCCGAGGGCGTTCTGAATCTCCATCGCTTTCTCCGGCGAGAGAAACAGCTTATCGCCATTCAGATGCGAGCGGAAGGTAACACCTTCCTCCGTAATCTTCCGTAGATCACTGAGACTGAACACTTGGAATCCGCCACTATCGGTCAAGATCGGTCGCTTCCAGTTCATGAATGTATGGAGGCCCCCTGCTTCTCGGATCAGTTCATGTCCCGGTCGCAGGAATAGATGATAGGTATTACTTAAGATGATCTGCGCGTCCATCTCGACTAATTCTTCCGGACTCATCGTCTTCACAGTCGCCTGTGTGCCTACCGGCATGAACGTCGGTGTCTCGATGATGCCGTGAGGCGTATGCAGACGGCCGAGTCTCGCGCCAGATTGCTTGCAGGTCTTGATAGGTTCATAGCGTACAGGGTAAGTCAACAGTTGCTCCACCTTTCTAGATCTTCAGGTTTAATAGATGAACATGGAATCGCCGAAGCTGAAGAACCGGTATCCTCCACGGACGGCTTCCTCATAAGCATGCATGACGCGATCTCTACTCGCAAGAGCACTGATCAGCATCAGTAATGTCGACTTAGGCAGATGGAAGTTCGTGATTAGTCCATCGACCATGCGAAACGTATAGCCGGGATAGATGAAGATGTCTGTCCATCCGCTCGACGCACGAAGCGGCTGATCGCCGAACTGCTGAGCGACGGTCTCGAGTGTTCGACAAGAGGTCGTACCTACCGCTATGATGCGACGGTCCGCTTCCCTCGCTTCGTTCAGTAATCGCGCCGTCTCTTCGGGAAGCTCATAATATTCTGAATGCATCGTATGCTCCGTGATATTCTCAACCGATACCGGTCTGAAGGTGCCCAGACCGACATGTAGCGTTAAGAATGCCGTACGAATCCCTCTCTGTTGCAGCTCAGTCAGCAGCTCCTTCGTGAAGTGCAGACCTGCCGTAGGTGCTGCGGCTGAGCCCGGGTGCTGCGCATAGACGGTCTGATAGCGTTCCTGATCGGATAACCTCTCCTTGATATATGGAGGGAGTGGCATCTGCCCTAAAGTCTCTAACAGTTCTAAGAAGATACCCTCATAGTAAAAGCGTATCTTCCGTCCGCCTTCAGGAAGCTCCTCTTCCACCTCTGCTCGGAGCAGTGGCTGGCCTGCCTCATCTTCGCCGAATTCCATGACGGCGCCCTTTTTCAGCCTTCGCCCTGGTTTGGCTAGTGTCTCCCAACGGTCTTCATCGAGTTGTTTGAGGAGCAATAGCTCCACAGTTGCCCCGCCACCCTGTTTACGGCCGATCAGACGTGCTGGGATGACCCGTGTATTATTCAGTATGAGTAGATCTCCAGGCACAAGAAAACGAACGAGATCACGAAATTCATAGTGACCGATCTCGCCCGTTCTCTTGTCCAACGTCATAAGCCGGGAGCTCGACCGCTCGACGAGCGGTGTCTGCGCGATCAAGCTCTCGGGAAGCTCGTAGTCGAATTGATTAATGTCCATCTATGAGTTCATCCTTTGGTAATCTGCACATTCTTGTAATAGTATTGGAGGATTCGCTTGTAATCATACCCGATCTCAGCAAGCGCCATCGCCCCATACTGTGACATGCCGAGCCCGTGTCCGTAGCCTCGCCCGATGAATCGAAACTGTGGATCTAACGTACCTACACGCACTTCTTGGTCACGGTTCATCGTGTATAGATATTCACCTGACACAGTCTGTGGGGATAGCGTGTTACCACTCAGGACGTACAATTGATCCTGGTTGCTCAACTGGTTCACATTAGTCTTGGCGTTATTCGCACCTAAGATCGTGATATCATTCGTCTGCTCGATGTCGAAGCGTGTGCTACGTAGCCCATTCAGAACGGTTCGAAAGGCATCAGGATAAGAGACATCGACTGCCTGACTGCCGTTCGCCAAGATCGAGACGACACGGCCGGACATCCCGCGATTCGCTACCTCCAGCGACCGTAGATCACCGATGATCGGCTTGCGGGCATACTGGTTGATGCGGCTAAGTAGCTCGTCAGACTTCCATTGCTGTGAGATCCAGCTATACGGATTGGATTCGATCACTGTCTCGATGATGATCAGACGGTCCCCTTGATGCACTTGTGTGATCGGGGTGCCTGATGTATCTGGACTTGGACGTAGATTCGTATTGTTATCCAGCACCATCACTTCCGCTAGCCCCGCTGAGGTGAATCCGGTCACTGTCACAAGATCATGCCGGATATAACCGATCTGGCCGCTGCGCAGGACGACTCGATACCATGTATGCCTGCCCTTCTCCGCGATATCGTCAGGGCTTGGGACGCTTTGTAGATAGGGCACTGCTGTACCCCATACTTCATCTGTCTCGCTCGTGAAGCCACCGGCATTCGAAGAATAGAACGGTGTAATCAAGCTGTTGTCAGATATGTTCGTGACGACTTCAGACGCAGTCGCGTCGACAGCTCGGATCGCAGCCGCAGACTCTGATCCATAGCCATAGTAGGCTTGGTCATATACAGTGTCCGAGATATGGGCGATCCCATACTTCATCCCTTGCTGCAGTGCGAAAGTTCTTGCTGCGACCGCTTGTGCCTTCAGTGCCTCAGGAGGGAATCCACCACCCATCTCATTACTAACGACTGCGTATAGATACTGCTCGAATGGTAGCTCGTTGATCAGTGCTAGCCGCCCGTTGTACTGGGATAGCTCCATGCTGCCTCGATAGGTACGGTTACTTCGTTCCTGCACCTTGATCCCAGGGGAATCCGCAGAGAACCATACTTTCTGATTGTTCGGATTGTAGTAGTAATGAGCGATCGGGCTGGCCCCCGTATAATCTAGTCGTTTATATAGATAAGGAATTCTCGTATCGATCGCCGTAAGCTCCCGCTCTGGTACGAATACTTGTGCTAGGAACTGCATCGAGTCCAGCTGCTCTGGCATGCTCTCATCGCCGATCCATACGGAATAGACGAGCTGTTGATCAGCATTCTCATGATAGACGATCTCCGCATCGATACCAACATCTAGATACTTCAGCTGGAGGGCTTGCGCTTCCCCTTCGTTGACGAAGCTACCTGCTGTCAGGTGATGCGGCCCTTTCACCTGGGCTATGAATCCTTCGAGCTGCGAGGATACCTCGCTGTTCGCGAGGTACCGATCCTTCGCCGCGATCGCTTCTTGCATATTCATATAGTTACCTGTGACGACTTGATAGACGGTCGAACCGCCTCTCTGTATGCCGAATACGAACGCCCGCTCCCGCGCGTTCGTCAAGGTCGATAGCTTAGCAGCAACGTTCTTCGCGATCGACAAATCTAGCGATTCATACAATAACACCCGATATTGGTCAACACTGAATCGGACCGGCGTATCGCTCGCAACGTTCAGCCAAGACCGGATGCCCGAAGGCGAGCGAATCCCGATCTTCGCCGCGCTCGTAGATGATAAGGTGACTGTCGGCGCCATATCTCGTGTCTGGATGAATAGTGCCACCCGGATCTGATCGAGCTTAGGTGCAGCCGCGTATGCCGTTCCATCAAAAGCTGGGACGATGACCGACCATAGAAGTGCTAGCGAGATTGATAAGATCCATATATGCTTCCTATAACGTGTGCTTACGAACATAATACGTGTATCCGCCTCTCCTGTATTCATCGTAGTTGATACTGTAGCAAGACACCAGCATCGCCAATACCTCACCAGCTTGAAGCTTGTCTAGCGATCGGAATCGCAACGATTCCGCACGTGCGCGTGAAGCTACTAGGAGATTGACCCATATTTCTCAGATCGCCTAGTGCCAACGATTCCGCGCGTGCGCGTGAAGCTACTAGCACAGAAACGTGGCGTCACATGACGGTGGCGAAGGCCATATGCCATCAACGTATTAGACTTGTCTCAAGCCAAAAAGTTGCTGCTTAATCCTTCCTCGGGTACGGGATCCCAAGATGGCGGTAAGCAAGCTCTGTCACCATACGGCCGCGCGGCGTACGCTGTAGGAAACCGATCTGTAGCAGATACGGTTCATATACATCCTCGATCGTCTGCCCCTCTTCACCGATCGTCGCAGCGATCGTATCGAGGCCGACCGGACCGCCTCGGAAGTGGCGAATGATCGAGTCGAGCATCTTATGATCGATACTATCGAGACCGAGTGGATCGATCTGGATCAACTCGAGCGCCTCACGCGATATGTCGAGCGTGATCGTACCGTCACCTCGTACCTGTGCGTAGTCGCGAACTCGCTTCAGCAGACGATTCGCGATGCGCGGCGTCCCCCGGGAGCGGCGTCCGATCTCTTCGGCAGCCTCGCCTACGATATGCACGCTGAGTATATCCGATGCACGGCTGACGATATACGTCAGTTCATCTACCGTATAGAATTCCAGTCTCGTCACGACGCCGAATCGATCGCGCAGCGGAGCAGACAGCAGTCCAGCACGTGTCGTCGCCCCGACGAGCGTGAACGGCGGCAGGTCGAGCCTGACGGAGCGTGCGCTCGGCCCCTTGCCGATGATGATATCTAGTGCGAAGTCTTCCATCGCCGGATACAGCACCTCTTCCACCGTGCGATGTAAACGGTGGATCTCGTCGATGAACAGCACATCGCCTTCCTGTAGATTCGTCAGGATCGCGGCAAGATCGCCCGGCCGTTCGATCGCTGGCCCTGATGTTGTCCGTAAACTGACGCCAAGCTCATTCGCGATAATATGCGACAGCGTCGTCTTACCGAGTCCAGGCGGTCCATATAACAACACATGGTCAAGCGCTTCCTTGCGCATCTTGGCCGCTTCGATATAGATCTTGAGATTCTCCTTCGCCTGTTGCTGTCCGATATATTCCGCTAGATAACGGGGGCGAAGGCTTAGCTCGACCTCCTGATCCTCCATCATCAGATTAGCTGATATGATGCGATCCTCCATGTGGCTCCTCCTCGATATGTCTCATCTATCACGGTCATTTCGCAGAGAATAGCGCCTGCAAAGCCTTCTTCATCAGACTCTCTACCGTATCTCCATCCGTTACTTTATCGGAGATTAACATCCATGCGCGATCTGCCTCCGCTTCCCTGTATCCGAGGGCAAGCAACGCTTCCTTGGCCTCCTGCCATGGTGTGGCTGAATCGATCGTGGCTGCTACGGTCACTTCCGAACGTTCGAGCACTTCGCTAATTCCGCCCAGCTTGTCCTTCAGATCCAGCACGATACGCTGTGCAGTCTTCTTGCCGATACCTGGCAGCTTCGTCAGGTATCCAAGATCCTCGCGCTGGATCGCAGCGGCGACTGCCTCCGGTCTGCCTCCTGCCAGGATGCCCAGTGCGACTCGCGGCCCTATACCACTTACGTCAAGCAGCTTGCGGAACATCGCCTGTTCCTCTCTCGTCGGAAACCCGTACAGTAAGATCGCATCCTCCCGCACGTGTTGATGTGTATATAACACGACCTCAGACTCTCGACTCTGGAGAGCGAATGGGTTACTACAGTAAACTTGATACCCGATCCCATTCACATCGATGACCGCGTAATCGGATTCTATGTATGCGATGTTGCCTCGCAAGAAATCTATCATCTCTTCGATCCCTCATTCAACTTAGTATAATAGCCGCTGAATTGCGCATGACAGATCGCCACCGCCAGAGCATCCGCGACGTCGTCCGGCTTCGGTACAACCGACAGCTTCAGCAAGATCCGTACCATCTCCTGTATCTGCTTCTTCTCCGCCTTGCCATATCCGACTACAGCTTGCTTCACCTGTAATGGCGTATATTCCGCGATCTCCAGCTCATGCTGTACGGCAGCCAGCATGATGACACCGCGAGCTTGTCCGACTGAGAATGCCGTCGTCACATTGCGGTTGAAGAACAGCTTCTCTACCGCGATGGCATCCGGCTTATATCTATCGATGAGTTGATTCAGTGATTCGTAGATTAGCTTCAGCCGTACGGCTTGGTCCAAGTGGGACTCCGTTGTGATGCATCCGTACTGTACTGGCGTGAGCTTGCTGCCTTGCTTGTCGATAAATCCGAACCCGACGATCGCGATCCCCGGATCGATGCCTAGTATTCTCATGAGGTGGTCACCTTCCTATATGCAGGGGATAGCATTAGATATATAGCGCTATACTTTCCTTAGATGTCCTCCCGAAGGGTGAATGAACACGTGGTGATACTCAGTCTCGCTTCGCTACTAAGGATAAGAAAGTATATACAAAACAAAAAGAAAAGCGAACATACATTCACTTTTCCCATTATAGCATAGCCTATATGACACCGTCATGTGCTTATTCCCTATATGAACGCATGAACTCCAAACACCCACACCACAACTGAAGTATGACCGAAGATTCATCATCCAGTCGCTAGATCAATCCTCGACAATCACTGGGATTCATCAGCTTCTAATCACCAGCATCCATCGTTCTAGCCCATTCACCGTTCAACCGCCTGATCGTCAACCTCTAAGATTCCAGCCGCCCGGTCCTCCCACTTGATCGCGAACTGACTGAAAGTCGAGATGACGCTGTTATACTGTGCCAGATCCTGAATTCGGATGCCGTTGTAGAGACTGTCTACAGCTTCTTGCGGCAGACTCGTCTTTAACTGCTCGATGTCGATCTGGAAAAACGTTCGTATCGCATGATCGTAGCTAGGCATTCCTTCGAACAAGGTCAGTTGGTCCATCCCATCGATCCCGATATAGGCAGATTGCTTGCAAGTCTCGGACAGATCCTCTACATACTCGTAAAACGTAACAGTATCCCCATCATATTCTTCCACTAGCCATCGCGGATGCTGTACCATCAAGTCGAGTATTATCTGAGAGCCTAGTCGGCCATATGATCGTTTCTCTTCTCCGCACACATAGATCGTGTATACATCTACCTGACGCTCACCATCGTAGTCCTGTAAGTAAGTGGATAATGCTTGGCGCAAGTCCTCTGTATCCTCAGGATCTGCTACCGACCAGGCTGAGATCGCCTTCTCACGAAGTCGAAGCACCGGATCATCACTCGATTCTTGCTCTGGCGATAGCAGCACCAGTAATGCTGAGCAAGCGATGATGATCACGAAGATGAAACTTAAACCGAGCTTCCTTCGTTTGCGAAAAATCTTCTTCAGTTCCTTCAGCAAACTAGATAAACGTCGAATATTCACATCGATCCCCTCTTATCCAGTCAGTTCCGCTGTTCTCCATATAAGCCGCGGAATCCATATGTTACTATCTAGTCTGACCAGTAAGAATCGGATCTATTCGCACGTTTAAACGTTCAACCAAGGCAGAGCGGGCAGATTCCTCTCGCTAGGCAGTTGCTTTCCTGTATGAACATGGGCGCGGGATGTTCGTTTCCTCCGCTGTGTGGATCGTCTACGCTTACTGTTTCGAGTCTGTTTATTCAATGAGCGTTTCACTTCTACGGTTGGTGTCTCGACTTCTTCGGACGAGTTCTCTTCATTAACTTCCCCATGCGCGATCGCATTCAGATCAGCGACACGTTCTTCTAATGCCGCGATCCGTTCTTCCTCTGCTGCCGTGAATGTATCGTTATATGGGTCGGTCGCTTGAGCTTGAGCACTTTCTGCCCGTTCTTTCTCCGCCAAGCTGTAATGCCCTACTCTTTCCTTACCTCCGCCGCCACAGCCACAAGGCCTCTTCGCTGGAGCCTGATACGGGAATGCCACCGCATCTCCAGGCGCCTGAGTGAATGCCATCTGCTCAAAAGGCATCGACCAAGTATATTCCTGCGGCCAGCCACCAAGCCAGTTGTTCGGATTCCAAGATACGTTATACGGTTGATTCATCTGCGGAGTATATGGAACGTGAATATTCGCCGACCAATTCCCCACTGCATGTGGCATAACCCCTGAGGCTTCTGAAGAAGCGGGAACTGGAGTGTTAGACATATGAGCTTGTGGAGCTGGAGCTGCAGCCATATCACCATATGAACCTACACCGCTATACATCGGGTTACTCGCGAAGTATTGTGGGATTGTACTTAAGTATGGCTGATGCTGACCTGGTCCTTGTTGATTGGGAGCGATCCCCTGCATGTGTCCCGCAACATTCGACGGATAGTTGCTGCTACCATATGTCTGAGCCACCATGCCGGACTGGTTGCCCATCGGCATACCAATCGTGCCCATCGGAGGTAGAGTTGGCATCCCGCTTGGTGTCGTCGCTTGACCTGTTCCCATATCGCCTGAACTCGGTTGTTGTCCTTGCATGCCCATGCCGACTCCCGTCCCTGATCCGCTTCCGCTTATCCCGCTTGGTGTCGTCACTTGACCTGTTCCCATATCGCCTGAACTCAGTTGCGGTTCCTGCATTCCCATGCCGACTCCCGTCCCTGATCCGCTTCCGCTTATCCCGCTTGGTGTTGTCGCTTGACCTGTTCCCATATCGCCTGAACTCAGTTGCGGTTCCTGCGTTCCCATGCCGACTCCTGCCCCTGATCCACCCATATCTCCGGCTTCGACCGCAGGCACTGGAATCTGCATGAACGGCGTCTCCGCCTGTTCTACTGGTGTGATGGGATGGCCGATCTCTGGCTGACCCGGGGCGATCGATACTGGTCCTGTAGCCAGCTTGATCTTCATCCCCGGCATGATCATATCTGGATCTGTGATCTGAGGATTGATCGCCAACAGCTGTTCTACTTGCAGTCCGTACTTCTCAGCGATTGACGACAGCGTATCTCCTTCTTTCACGATGTACAATCTCACTTGATGATGCCTCCTTCAGCGCTAATTCGATATATCATATGCGCGATATAGGCGTTTGTCACCATGAATATGTAATCGTGCTTTCCTTGGAGCTATCGCATTCTCCCTGTCTCTTACTTCGGGTGGTTATTTCTACGGCATTTTTACAGGAGATCTATGCCTCCACGAGGCCGATACGCCGGATCTAATGCACTTTGGCAGCGCATTCGTCACTCCGAAACCCATACATTGATATATCTGAAAGGCGTAGAGCGAGTTGTTCGTTAACCGTTTCATCACCAATCTGCCCGCTGGACGGGAATTTTCCCGTTCATTCGCTCCTTCCACCCGCCAAACCGTCCGCTGGACGGGAATTTTCCCGTTCATTCGCTCCTTCCACCCGCCAAACCGCCCGCTGGACGGGAATTTTCCCGTTCATTCGCGCCTACCACCCGCCAAACCGTTCGCTGGACGGGAAAATTCCCGTTCATTCGCGCCTTCCACCCGCCAAACCGTCCGCTGGACGGGAATTTTCCCGTTCATTCGCTCCCTACACCCGCCAATCCGCCCGCTGGACGGGAATTTTCCCGTTCAGCCGTAACATTCGAGCACCACCTACTAGGCACCGCCTTCCGAACTCTGCTCACCTCGCCTCAGAAACGTACCACTTCGCCTGCTCCCGGTACATCGTCGCATATTCACCGCCGAGCGCCATCAACTCCTCATGCGAGCCGGTCTCGATGAGCCGCTGGCGAGCGAATACGAAGATGCGGTCGGCCAGCTTGCATGAGGCGAGTCGATGCGACACCATGATCGTCACTTGGGCTTTCGCGGTGTCCGCGAATCTCCGATATACCTCCGCTTCTTGCAACGGATCAAGTGCTGCCGTTGGCTCATCTAGCACGATCAGCTGCGGTGTACGCATGAAGCCGCGAGACATCGCGATGCGTTGCCACTGACCGCCAGACAGATCAACGGAATCAGGAAATTCCCTGCCAAGTCGCGTATCGATCCCACGAGGCATATCTGCAACGAAGCGATCCGCACCACCCTTCTCCAGCGCAGCTCCTATCCTATGATGCCCAAGGTCATATATACGGTCAGCGAGGTGATCGTCTTGTTGAATCTCGCGCTCCCCTATACCCGTCCATTCGACGTCGTTACTGACATGATCGCCACCACTACTGATCCTTTCTTCTTCATTCACCAACACATTGCCGACACCGTGAGGACTTCCATCGCTAGCCTTCTGCTCCCCTCCGACCATCGACGCACTACCCATACGCTTCCCGTCTATCGGCGTCGCATCACCACCGCTATTCATCCGCTTCCCTTCAACCAACACATCGCCGACACCATGAGGACTTCCATCGCTAGTCCCCCGCCGCTCCTCGAGCGAGGTTACATCGCCGAAGCCAACGTTGTCCCGCACAGTCAGCTGATACTTCATATAGTCTTGCGCTAGCAACGACACGTTCTGCCGATAACCTGCAGCGTCGAGCTCATGAACATCGCAGCCATCGATCGTGATACGACCATGAACCGGTCGATATAGTCCGAGCAACAGCTTAACGAAGGTCGATTTGCCCGCACCGTTCGGACCGACGATGGCGATCCGCTCCCCGGGCTTGATCTTGCAGGAGACGTCCTGCAGAGCCGGCTGACTTGCCCCGGGATACGTATAGCTAACCCGCTCAACCTCGATGCCTTCATGGATCGCAGTCGGGATCGGCGTATCGTTCACAGGCTCTTCATCCGGATCGTCAAGATAGCGGAAGAGATCCCCGATATAGTAAGCACCCTCAGCGGCAGCAGCCAGATCGATGAAGATCATGCGCACCGTATCTTGAAACGTCCGGATCGCGAGCAGCGCTGCCGCCAGCCCGCTAGCTTCGAGGGAGCCAGACATCGCCGCTCCCACTGCTACCGTAACAGCGAGCACGTAGAAGATGACCTCGGTCGTCGCCGTGCTCATAAGCACTTCCCTGCGCAGATTCCGCCGCTCGAACGCCCAGCGCTCCTCACGCAGCTCATGTCGAAGCTGCCGCCATCGATCCAGCATATACCCGCTCGCACCGAACGCACGCAGCTCCTTCGCTTCCTGTCGCCCCGTCATGACCTGGCTCAGATAGTCGAGCATCCGCTCGCGCGGCGAATGGAACCACTGTAGCTCCCAGAATTTCTTCCCACGAATAATTCGCAGGATGGTGATCGGCAGAACCGAGATGACCAAGCTTACCGCTAGCCACGGGCTGAACATCTGCAGTACTCCAACCATAGCGGCCGCGGTGATGATCGACTGGACACTATTCACCGCACGCCTCATATAATTCAGAAACTGCCCAGAACCGATGATCGAACGCGCTCTCCGAAACTCATCATAGAACGCCGACTGCTCAAACTTCTCCATCCTCATCCTACTCGTCTTACGGAAAACCTCTATATCAAGCGCTGCAGCTAGATTCCGTTGATTTGCTTGGAACATCATATTCATGACCATATTAAGCACGAATTCCAGCATATGCACACCAGCATACCAGGCCGCCGCCACGACGAGCGCAACCAGCTCCTGCTCACCAGCGAAAAAACTCGTCCCAGTCTCAAATAAATACGCCAATAGCCATACACCAAGCGCCGGTATAAACCCTCGTATGACGACCGCCAACCAATAGACGATGAAGGACAGCGGTCGCTGTCGTACCAGCATGACGATCAACCGTATATAGATCCTGATCGTAGACGACCGGTTCCGTTCTACTTGATCTGCGCTCATATGACCATCTCCTTGTACCAATCTGCCTGTGAAGCATACATCCGGGCATAGAGACGATCTGCAGCAAGAAGCGACGCATGGTCGCCATGCTCCACCACTTCGCCCTCATGCATGACGACGATGCGATCGCATGTATGGACGGAGCCGAGTCGATGCGTGACGAGGATTGCGGTACGCCCGCGCAACAGATCACTGATATAGGTATATAGATTCGCTTCTGCGATCGGATCAAGTGCGGATGTCGGTTCATCGAATAGAAGGACAGGTGTATCGCGCAGCAGGCTGCGACTGATCGCGATCTTCTGCCACTCTCCACCAGATGGCTCATGACTGTTCGGCGCGAGCCGACCGAATGGGGTATCATACTGATCTGCAAGACGTTCGATGAACGATGCTGCGTCTGCCATCTTCGCGGCATGTCGTATCGCATCATCGTCATGGATGAGATCCAGCTGCCCGAGCCCGATGTTCTCCCTCGCCGTGAGAGAATATCTACCGAAGTCTTGGAAGACGACCGACATCGCCTTCCTTAAGCTGGATGGTTCGTAGTCGCGCAAATCGACGCCATCGATCGTGATCTTACCTGTGTCTGGTTCGTATAGCCCGAGGATCAGCTTGATGAGCGTGCTCTTTCCAGAGCCGTTAGCCCCGACGAGAGCCACTTTCTCCCCTGGTCTTATGTGCAGGGAGACATTGCGAACCGATGGCTTATCCTGACCAGGATAGGTGAAGGTGACCCCTTCCAGACGGATCCCTGCTCTGATCTCACCGGAGAACGCAGCCTGCACACGTGCTACTGTCACTTCCGTATCCTCCGCCACTTCTGCCACCTCTGTCTCCTTCGTCCCCTCTATCTCCTCTGTCCCCTCCGTCTGCTCTGTATCCACTGTATCCGCTGCCCCCTCTGTCTTCTCCGTCCCCACTGATTTCTTCGTCTCTTCCGGCAGATCTAGCAGCTGCCGAACCTCGTCTACATAAGTGATGCCTTCCCCAAGATGACGAGCATTCCAGCTAATCATCGAAGCAGCATCAAGCAACGACAGCAACGCCACGACAGCCGAAGCGAACTGCGCGAAGCCTCCTCCTGCCCGTTCGATCAGCCAGGCTAGTAAGACGATCCCTGCGAGCAGGATGATGCCTTGGAATAGATTCATCAGAGTTGCAGGCAACAGCATCCGGCGATCATGTCGCAGCCTCGCATGATGGACGTAGGTGAACCATCGTTTCCAGCGTCCGATCAGATGCGCGCCGAGTCCGAACACCTTCGCTTCCATCGCTCCGCCACGATCCGTTAATAATCCTCCTAAGTAATGCCTCTCTCGCTCCGGAACGCTCAGCTTACGCTCGAGCATCTGATATTGTCTGCCGATCAACATCTCGATCCTCGAATGAACGAGTGACAGCAAGATGATCGGGATGCTAAGCCACCAGAAAGCGCTACCAATATAGACCGCAAGGAACCCGATCTGCAGCCATGAACCCGATGTGTGTAAGAGGTCTTCGCATAACTGCTGCACGCGCATCGACGGATTCCTCGTGCGGCTGATGAGATCGCGCACACCCGCATCCTCGAAGGATATGAGCGGCAGACGATTAATCTTCACTAAGATCGGTTCATCCAACCCGGCCTGCAGTCTCTTCTGGTATAAATATTGCTTATATGAGTCCAGTACAAAGCTTTGCTGTAGCATATATCCGACTAACAGTAGCAGCACCCAAGGCCACACGGTGAACCAAGTCACGTCGACACCGGTAACAGCTCCAGCGAGCCCCCCCACTGCCGCTGCCAGCGCAACGGGGGCGACAGCATAGCAGAGCTGCTGGATGACTGACAACCCGAAGGGCGCACCCGCTCGCATGATGATCATACGTAACAACCAGCGTAAGCTAGATTCTCTTCTACCTATAATCTCCGCACTCTTCACGACCGTCTCCATCGCCGTCACCCCTGACCAATCCTCGATTTCTTAACTTTTTCTCAATCTGCTCATAGCTGATCCCGTACAACCGTGCGATATCCCGTGCGTAGCTTAGTCCTTGAGAAGGTGCAGGTACGACCTTATACGTCCTTCTCGCAGCGTCACTGTCAGGGCTCGCATCCTCCCGCTCCACACCCGCCACCATGCTGATCAGCCTCGCATCACCCACGATTGACTCTTCGTTCAACAGATCGATCTTCGCTGCTAGCTCGTGGAAGTGGGTAGCGAACACGGTTCGACAACCGATCAGCATCACTCCGCGAATGATATCCTCCGCCAAGTACATGCCTTCTCCCGGACTCGTACTGGAGAAGGATTCGTTCAGCAGCACGAGACTGTAAGGCGTCGCATGATCGAAGACGAAGGCGAGCCGCTGAGACTCTTCACCTAGTCTTCCGTTACGGACGTCTGGCTTCTCATCCTCGTTGAAGTGTGTCAAGATCCGATCAACCGGGCTCATCGCAGCTGCACTCGCGGGCACGAAGATCCCAGCCTGGAACAGCAGCTGGGCCAGACCGATCGATCGGGTATAGGTCGTCTTGCCCCCTTGATTCGGACCGGTCAAGATGAAGATACGCCCCTCGTCCCCGAATATGACATCGTTGCCTACGATCTGCTCGTCTATACGGACACTTGGAGACGACTCCTTCTTACTCATCGCCAAGATCATATCCCGTAGGTCGACCATCCTACATGCTCTCTGCCCTCGATCTAGCACGTCCGGTTTACACATCGGCAGCCCCGCTCCGATCATCGAACGAACCCACTTCGACGCACCGATATAATAGCTTAATTCGAAGGCGAGCTCGGTCAAGCTACGCGTCTGCATACCGATATAATTGTGAACCTGATCAACGATCGGAACCAATGACGCCTCGAACAAATCTCCCATCTCGCGAAATAACGCTTTCTCTGTATCCTGTTTTTGAACGATACGGGCGAAGGATGCTTCCTGATAGTTAGAATCACTGTGCTTCGCTCCGAATAAGCGGGAGAGCATCGTCGATTTCTTATACGGCTTCGGCTCAGCCGACAGGAATACGACTTCCGCAGGTCGCAAAGTATCATCCAGATTGATGCCGATCGTGACGAAGGACACGTTGTGCAGCTGCTCGCGAAACCTTGGCAACTCTAGCAGGAGAGATTGATAGATTTCGTCCGCTACTAGGGCATCGATCTCATCACATAGCCTAAGCATCCCTTCTGATCGCAGACTCTTGCGACACCCTGTCAAGATGTCATGTAACTGCTGAATGCATGATGAATAGGCGTACAAACGGTCGACCTGCCAGGAGATCTTGCGAACCATGTCTGCGCTCAGTTCGTATATCCCCTTCTTATCATTGGCTAGGCGATGCATCATCGGAAGGAGCTGCTCTAATCGCTCGCCTAATGCCGGCAACTGGACGAAATCGTTCATCACATCAAGCCGATATTGCACAACCTGCGGATCATCGCACATCAGGGATAGGAGACGCCGTGTATCATATGTATATTTGTCATTGATACAGATCGCCTGGATGATATGCTCGACACCGAGATTTTTGATGAAGGCGTCGTCGATCGCTTCTTTCCTCGCATGATGTGTCTCTCTACTATCCTCCGTCGGCCATA